>Ga0207718_100064_pt1 | contig 129217 bp, 133 predicted proteins | sample A23M2SouthBayCA_FD_187749 | JGI IMG/M metagenome (GOLD analysis project Ga0207718, IMG submission 187749) | Aerobic enrichment media microbial communities from Eden Landing Ponds, California, USA - A23 M2 (SPAdes) | ecosystem: Environmental > Aquatic > Marine > Unclassified | place: Emeryville...
GCGGTAGATGACCGAGGCCGTCTCGCGGACGTTCTCGGGGAGGCCGAGCGCGGAGGCCATCCGATCGATCTCGCCGAGCGCCTGTTTCAGGTTGCGCTCCTTCGAATCCCTGGTGCGGAAGCGCTCGTTCCAGGTGCGCAGGCGCTGCATCTTTTCGCGCTGGCGGGAACTCAGCGTCTTCCCGTAGGCGTCCTTGTCCTGCCAGCCGATGTTCGTCGACAGCCCCTTGTCGTGCATCATCTGGGTCGTCGGCGCACCCACTCGCGACTTCTGATCTTTCTCCTTGGAGTCGAAGGCGCGCCACTCGGGGCCGTGGTCGATCTCGTCTTCCTCGACGACGAGCCCGCAGTCGGCACACACCGTCTCGCCGTGTTCCGTGTCCGTGGCGAGTTGGCCACCGCACTCCGGGCATCGCAGCTGTTCGCCCTCCTCGGTACTCTCGGCTTCGTCCTCGCTCTCGCGCGCGCGTGAGCGCTCGGTCGTGTAACCGCGTACGCTATCGGTCATTGGTTTGTATCAGTGAGCAAAACGGCTCTATACAGACAGTGAATCAGCGAAGAAACTTAACTATGTCGGAGTCACGTGTCCGCTCAACACCGAGTTATTGACATCCACCTCCACCTGAAGGCAGAGGAATCCCGAGCGGTGGGATATTATGGTTTGCAGTCTCCCCGCTCTCTCGGTGTGAACTGTCCGCTCTCGCGGTCGAACAGGAAGACTCCGGGCTGTGCCAACCAGCCGGTACTCATATCCCCCGTCGGGGGACTCTGAGTTATCCTTCTGCGAATATTCACCGCACCGTTTACGTCTGCGTTCATCGTCGTCTCGCACGACGAACAGACGTACAGACCGCGCTCCACACGGTTCGCGTCCCGAATCTGCCCGCAACACGAACACGTCTTGCTCGTGTTTACCTCGTCTACGCGGTCAACGAGGATACCGTGTTCCTCGGCCTTGTATTCGAGCAGACGGGCGAAGCGGCCGAACTCCCACCCGTGGAGTTTCTTGTTCCCCGACGCGCCCCAGTTCCGAGACTCACCGTTCTCGTCTTCCCGAATGTCACTGAGGTCGCCAACCGCTATCTTCCCCACGCCTTCTTCGACACACCGTTGCACGATGTGTTTGCTAAGGGTGTGGAGGAAGTGGTCTTTGCGTCGGGAGAGTTTCCGGCGAGCCTTCAACGCGCGTTTCGATGGGCCGTTCTCACCTTCGGTCTGGTACTCCTCACGGGTGAAGTAGTGCTTGTCCTCTTTCAGCACGTTCCCCGGATACAGTTCGCTCGCTCCGCCTTCGTAGTCGATGGCGAGGTAGTTGCTGATACCGAGGTCGATACCCGCCATGTTGTCGCCCGGTGCGTCTTCGACTGGAATCTCTTTCTTGCAGACGAGGTGGAGTTCCCACTTGTCACCGTTCCAGACGGCACGCACCTGCTGGATGTTCTCGATTTCAACGTCAGGGCGGGTTTCGTACTCTGCGAGGATGAAATCAGACTGACTCTCTTTCAGGTTGAAGCCTTTCGAGAGGCGGAGTTGGCCGTGCTTGTCGTCGTGTTTGATCGCCCGTTTCTTCCACGTGACGGTGGAACGCGGGTGTCGGTCGCCACGTTTCCGGTAGCCCGGTGGGTTGTTGCCGTCGTCCGAGTTGTACCAGCCGATGAACGCCTCAGCAAGTTCTTCGAGAACTCGCTGACTTGACTGCGAATGGAGGTCACTGTAGCCTTCGTGGTCTTTCAACTCCGACTTCAGTTCGGCTTCGTCGGGTATCTCACCGTCGCCGTCCCATCGTTCTTGGATGTAGTAGCGGCCGACGTTCCACAGTTTCGAGGCGGAGAACCCGCACTGGTCGAGGTCGTCACGAACTTGACTGTGGTTCGTGATGCGGGCGACGTAGGTGCGGGTCGTCTGCAGCATCGTTCTGCAGTACATAACTAGTTATGAGTAGATATATATATATATATATATATATATATATATATATATATTAAAATCAACGACCGGGCGTTGAATGTCCGGCTGGAGTGTCGTCGGTGGCTTGTCGGCCAGAGGGCTGGATTCATCCCGCGCCTAAAGGCGCGAGTATTCTCCTTGTTCTTTATAACCGCCCGTCTCCTCGCTGTGCACGACATGGTTACCGACGACACGACGATTCCGATCACCCTCATCAGTGGCCCGCTCGGTGCCGGCAAGACGACGCTCGTCAATAACCTCCTGAACGACCCGGGCGACAGACGGATCGCCGTCGTCGTCAACGACATGGGAGAGATCAACGTCGACGCCGAACTCCTCGATCAGGAGACCGACGAGGGCGTGATCGACCTCTCGAACGGTTGTATCTGCTGTCGCCTGCAAGACGACCTGGTGACCGAGGTGACGCGACTGGCCGAAGAGCGCTCGTTCGACTACCTCGTCGTCGAAGCCTCCGGCATCAGCGAACCCATCCCGATCGCGCGGACGCTGACCGTCGGCACGGACGAGGGACAGCTGCCCGATCGGTTCCGCCTCGACACGACCGTCTCGGTCGTGGACGCCTACGGCTTCTGGAAAGCGTTCGACCCGTCGGCGTCGCTCCCCGACGAGGCGCCCACCCCCGAACGGCCCCTGACGGAGGTGCTGGTCGATCAGATCGAGTTCTGTGACGTGTTGCTGTTGAACAAATGCGACATGGTCCCGGACGACGAACTCGACGCCGTCGAGGGGGCGATTCGAGAACTCCAACCCCGGGCGACGATTCACCGAACGACCCACTCCGACGTCGACCCGTCGGCGGTCCTCGACACCGGCCGGTTCGACTTCGAGGCGGCGAAGCGCCAGCAAGGGTGGAAACAGGCACTCGCGACGGATGAAGGAGACGAGCACGACGGCCACGACCACGGCGACCAGCCCGCGGCCGCCGCACACGGCGTCGAGTCGTTCGTCTATCGGCGCGAACGCCCGTTCCATCCCGAACGGTTCGACGGCTGGCTCGACGACTGGGACGGCGACATCGTCCGCATGAAGGGTTTCACGTGGATCGCGAGCCGACCGACGGAGGTTCTCGGCGTGAGTCAGGCGGGACCGGCGGTGCAGGCCGGTCCCATCGGCGAGTGGGGTGACGACGACCCGCGGACGCGCCTCGTGATCATCGGCCGACACCTCGACAGCGAGGCGATTACCGCGGCGCTCGACGACTGTGTAGCCAGCGAATCGGAGCGGGAGGCGTCGTACCCCTCCGATCCGTTCCCGCGGGAGACCTAAGCGCCGAGTCCCACGTCGTCGCGGACCTCGTCCCACGACTCGTGGAAGCCGTACGTCGACTCTGACTCCGCCGACATCGCGGTCTGGTAGGTTTCGTCGTAGGAGAGCAGTGCCGTCCAGCCGCTGTGGTAGCGATAACTACAGTACTGACACATTGATCTCAAATATTCGGGGTGCGGTAATAGGTGTGTCGCAGCGAAGAGACGCGGTGTGACTACTTAGGGTTCCAGCAGAACCTTCGTCACGCCTTCTTCGCGGTTGTCGAAGGCCTCGTACATCTCCGGCGCCTCGTCGAGGCCGACGCGGTGGGAGACGACCCAGCTCGGGTCGGCGCGACCGGCGACGATCATGTCGCGGAGTTCGCGGTTGTACTCCTTGACGTTACACTGGCCGGTGCCGAGTGCCTGCCCCTTCTCGAAGAGGAGACCGAAGTCGATGCCGATTCGACCCTGCGCGGCCATGTCGTCGGGGGCCCCGGGGTCTTCCGGGACGTAGAGACCCGGAATGCCGAGTTCGCCCGTCGGTCGAACCGTCCGGATCAGGTTGTTGATGACGACCGCGGGGTTCTCGCGAGCCGGGTCGTACGCGCCGTCGGCTTCCTTGTCGGGGTCGACGGCCTGGTAGCCGACCGCGTCGACGCCCTTGTCGACGCCGCCGCCGTGCAGGTCCTTGATCTGCTCGACCGGGTCGCCCTCCTCGAAGTTGATCGGCGTCGCGTCGCAGTGCTCCTCGGCGAGGTCGAGTCGGCTCGGGACGCGGTCGACGATGTAGATGTCGGAGGCGCCCTTGAGCTTCGCGCTGTAGGCGGCCATCAGGCCGACCGGACCGGCGCCGTAGATAGCCACCGAATCGCCCGCTTCGAGGTTGGCGAGTTCGGTGCCGTGCCAGCCCGTCGGGAAGATGTCCGCGAGGAGCGCAAAGGAGTCCTCGTGTGCGTCGCCTTCCGGCAGTTTCAGCGCGTTGAAGTCGGCGTAGGGGATGCGGAGCTTCTCGGCCTGTCCGCCCTTGTACGGCCCCATCGCGACGTAGCCGTACGCACCGCCGGCGAAGCCGGGGTTGACGTTCGTACAGAAGCCGGTGTAGCCGTTCTCGCAGTTCTCACAGTGCCCACAGGCGACGTTGAACGGGGCGACGACGCGGTCGCCCACCTCGAGACTCGACACCGCCTCGCCGACCTCGCTGACGATGCCCATGTTCTCGTGGCCGAAGACGATGCCCGGCTCCGCGGCCGTCCGTCCCTCGTACATGTGGAGGTCGGACCCGCAGATGCACGTCGTCGTGATGTCGATGACGACGTCGTTGGGGTGTTCGATCGACGGTTCGTCGACCTCCTCTACCGCGACTTCGTGTGGTCCTCTGTAGACCACGGCGTTCATTGACATTTGTTACTCACCTCGGAGTTCTTCCCAGCGGCTGACGCCCGCCTCCGCGACTTCCATGTCCTGTTCGACCGCGCCGCCCGAGACGCCGAACGCGCCGACCACGTCCCCCTCCTCGTCGAGCAGGGGGTAGCCGCCGCCGAAGATGACGATCCGTCCCTCGTCCGTCGTCTGCAACCCGTACAGCGAGTTGCCGGGCTCGGAGGGTTCGGCGAGTTCGTGCGTCGGCATGTCTAGCGCGGCGGATGTATAGGCCTTGTTCCGCGAGATGGAGACGGACGCCAGCCAGGCGTCGTCCATCCGGTGTTGGGCGATGAGGTTGCCCTCGTCGTTCGCCACCGTGATGACCATCGGATTGTCGATTTCTTCGGCCTTCGCTTCGGCCGCGCTGATCAATTCTTTTGCAGTGTCAAGAGTGATGGAGTGTGCCATCCGGTCGATGTTTTCGACGACAGAGCCATAAGCATTTGCCTTTACGTACTCGATCCCGAGCCAGCGTCTAGCCGACATCGGTTTCATCGACTCCAGACGGACGAAAAGTGGGTTTCGATGCCCTCTAGAGCTCGAAAGAGACAGAATCAGCGCACGAGCAGCTCGCCGTACGCGTGACGCACCCGAGCCAGCAACAAGTAATCGAAACTATTTACAAATTGTGCGGGCTGGAAACCGGGAGTTACGTCCGTTGAGGCGTGTATTAGGGGGACCTAAAAAATTCGGTTGGAGTTTATTCTGGAATCGGCCGCGAACGGCGGCGGCGGAGAGCGGACGCCGGCGACCGGGGTCGCTCGGGCCACAGCGGGTGGCTAACCGGGGAGTCGGCACACCCACCGTCGCCGGGGGGCCGATCGACGAAAACGTAACTTCTAGAAGTTACGTTCTGGCTGCGTACCGACGTACAGTGAGGATTCGACGAATCGTTTTTGGTTGCGCTGCCGCAATGGCGAGGCGGAAGCGATGCGCCACAGTCTTTCACAGTCTCCGACGAGCGGGGGAGGGCACTGACCGATGGAGTTCGAGACGGTCGACAGCGACGACGTCGATCCGGCCGATCTGTTCGGCTCCGCGGTGCAACGCCGGGAGGACCCACACCTCCTCACCGGCGACGCGGAGTACACCGACGACATCGGCTATCCGGACGAGGCACACCTCGCCTTGCTCGGGAGCCAGTACGGGCACGCCACCGTCGAGTCGATCGACACGAGCGACGCCGAGGCGATGGACGGCGTCCTCGCCGTCGTCACCTGGGCGGATGTCGACGCCTCCGACGCACCGGGGTACGTCCGGACGGACGACCCCGAGGGTGGCTCGACCGAGTCGGACGCGGAGACGGGCGCCACGTCCCCGGACCAGCCGTTACTGGCCGACGGGCGGGTCGTCTATCAGGGTCAACCGGTCGCGGCCGTCGTCGCCGAGGACCGCTATCGCGCCCACGACGCGCTCGACGGGGTCGACGTGACCTACGACCGCCACGACGCCGTCGTCGACCCTCGGGAGGCGACGGCCGACGACGCGCCGACGGTCCACGACGACGCGCCGGGGAACGTCGCGTTCACGTGGGACACTGGTGACGAGGCGGCCGCCGAGACGGCACTCGCCGCCGCGGACAATGTCGTCGAACTGGACCTCGAGATCAACCGGGTGATTCCGACGGCGATGGAACCCCGCGCCGCGGCGGCGCGCTACCGGCCGTCCGACGACGCCCTCGACGTCGCGCTCTCGACGCAGAAACCACACGGGATGCAGGGGGACCTCTCGTACACTCTCGGCGTGCCGGACCACCGCATCCGGGTTCGCGCCCCGGACGTGGGCGGCGGCTTCGGCGCCAAACTGTTCCCGTACACCGGCTACCTGCTCGCCGGGTGGTGTGCGATGCACGTCGAGCGACCGGTGAAGTGGGTCGCCCCCCGCACCGAGGACTTCCTGTCGATGATCCACGCCCGCCACCACCTCGTTCACGCCGAAGCGGGCGTCGACGACGACGGACGGCTCCGTGGTTTCCGGGCCGAAACGACGGCGCCGGTCGGCGGCTTCCTCGTCCCCGCTGGCTCCGGCGTGCCGACGAACCTCGGCCTGATGGCCAACGGACAGTACGACGTGCCCGGCGCCTACGTCCACACGACGGGCGTGTTCACCAACACGGCGCCGCTCTCGGCCTATCGCGGCGCGGGCCGCCCGGAGGCTACCTACTTCATCGAGCGGCTGATCGACGAGGCGGCGCGGGAGCTCGATCTGGATCCCGTGGCCATCCGTCGACGGAACTTCATCCGGTCGGACGCCTTCCCCTTCGAGACCGGCTTGGGGCGCACGTACGACTCCGGCGACTACGACGCGACGCTCACCCGCGCCCTGGAGATGGTCGACTACGAAGACGTCCGGGAGCGGCAGGCCACGGCCCGCGAGGAGGGCCGGTATCTCGGCGTCGGGCTCTCCTGTTACGTCGAGGCCTGTGGCAACGCGCCCGGAATGTACGAGAACGGCGCCGTCCACGTCAAACCCTCCGGACGGGTGCTCGTCAAGACCGGGACCGCCGAAATCGGGACGGGTCACCACACCGCGTACGCCCAGATCGTCGCCCACGAACTGGGCGTCCCGGCTGCCGACGTGGAGGTTCGCGAGGGCGACACCGCCGAAATCGACGAGGGCAACGGCACCGGCGGGAGTCGCGCGATGGCCGTCGGCGGGAGCGCGATCAAGCGAAGCGCCGAGAAGGTGGTCGAGAAGGCCCGCCGGATCGCGAGCCACCGTCTCGAAGTCGCCAACGCGGACCTCGAGTTCGAGGACGGCGACTTCTTCGTCGCCGGCGCGCCCGAGCGGTCGATGAGCGTTCGGGAGGTGGCGCGCGTCGCCTACGACGGCGTCGACGCGCTGCCCGAGGGGATGGAGCCAGGTCTCGACGAGACGACCTTTTTCGATCCGGAGAACTACACCTTCCCGTTCGGCACGCACGTCGCGGTCGTGGAGGTCGACCCCGCGACCGGCGAGATCGACCTCCAGCGATACGTCGCCGTCGACGACGTGGGCGAGCAGATCAACCCGAAGATCGTCGAGGGACAGATCCACGGTGGCGTCGCTCAGGGCGTCGGGCAGGCGCTCCAGGAGGAGGCGATCTACGACGACAACGGCAACCTGCTGACCGCGTCCTTGCAGGACTACGCGATGCCGAAGGCCGCGGACGTACCGGACATCGAGTGGGATTCGACGGTGACGCCGTGTCCGCACAACCCGTTGGGAGTGAAAGGCGTCGGCGAAGCCGGCGCCATCGCGGCCCCGCCCGCCGTCGTCAACGCCGTCCACGACGCCCTCGACCCACTCGACGTCGACACCATCGACATGCCGCTGACCGCCGAGCGCGTCTGGTCGGCGGTCGAGCAGTAGCGGCCCTACAGGTCGAACTGCGCCGCCGCCGTCTCCATGTCCTTGTCGCCCCGCCCGGAGAGGTTCACGAGGATGCTGTCGTGTTCGCCCGCCTCGGCGAGTTCGATGGCGAGCGCCACGCCGTGGCTCGATTCGAGGGCGGGGATGATCCCCTCGCTCTCCGAGAGTTCGCGGAAGGCGGCAAGCGCCTCCTCGTCGGTGACGGCGGTGTACTCGGCGCGACCGGCGGCACGGAACATGGCGTGTTCGGGGCCGACGCCGGGGTAGTCCAACCCCGCCGACACCGAGTGCACCTCGGTGTTCTCGTCGATCACGCGCGTTTTCATCCCGTGGATGACCTCGTCCTCGCCCTCCGCGAGCGGAGCGGCGTGGCGGCCGGAGCCTTCGCCCTCGCCGCCACCCTCGGCGCCGTAGAAGGCGACGTCGTCGTCGCGGAGGGGATGGAAGAGGCCGATTGCGTTGGATCCGCCGCCGACGCAGGCGACCGCCGCGTCGGGCAGGGAGCCAGTGCGGTCGAGCATCTGCTCGCGCGCCTCGTCGCCGATGACCGACTGGAAGTCACGGACCATCCGCGGGAACGGATCGGGGCCGACGACGCTCCCGACGAGGTAGTGGGTGTCCTCGATGTTCGCGGCCATATCCTCCAGGGCGGCGTCGACGGCGTCGGCGAGTCCCGCGCCGCCGCGGGTCACCTCGTTCACCGTCGCGCCCATCAGCCGCATCCGGAAGACGTTCATCTTCTGGCGCTCGACGTCCTTCTTCCCCATGTAGATCTCCGTATCGAGGTCCAGCAGCGCACCGGCCATCGCCGTCGCCGTCCCGTGCTGGCCCGCGCCGGTCTCGGCGATGAGACGCTCCTTCCCGGCCCGTTTCGCGAGGAGGGCCTGCCCGAGCGTGTTGTTGATCTTGTGGGCGCCGCCGTGGAGCAGGTCCTCCCGTTTGAGGTAGATGTCGGCGCCGTACCGCTCGCTGAGGTTACGGGCGTGGTAGATCGGCGTCGGCCGCCCGGCGAACGTCTCCAGCAGGTCGCGCAGATCGGACTGGAACGACTCCGTAGTGGCGACCTCGTCGTAGGCGTTCGCGAGGTGTTCGAGAGGCTCTTCGAGCGCGTCGGGGACGTGACGGCCACCGTAGCCGCCGAAAGTTCCATCGGCCATCGGCAACGGATGCTCGCCGGGAACACATAAACGCTACTGGCTGTCACCAGCCCGTGAGACGTGGACGGGACGCTGGTGGACCGAAACCCTTAGTGCCGGCCCGGCAGTCCGGAGGGACATGAGCGAGACGCCCGTCGATCCCGACGAGGTGCGCCACGTCGCGGACCTCGCCCGGATCGACCTCGACGAGGACGAGGTGGACCGCTTCGCCGTGCAGTTCGCCGACATCCTCTCTTACTTCGACGCGCTCGACGACGTACCCGAAGTGGAGGCGGAGGCCGACCTGGTGAACGTCATGCGCGAGGACGAGGTTCGCGAGGGGCTGACCCAGGAAGAGGCCCTGCAAAACGCCCCGGAGACCGAGGACGGCTACTTCAAGGGTCCGAACGTCTCATGAGCCACGACGCGTTCATCACCGAGGCGACTATCGAGGGCGCCGACGACGGCCCCCTCGCGGGCCACACCGTCGCCGTCAAAGACAACATCTCGACCGAGGGCGTCCGGACCACCTGTGGCTCCGAGATGCTCGAGGACTACGTGCCACCGTACGACGCGACGGTCGTCGAACGCCTGAAAGCGGCGGGCGCGACGATCGTCGGCAAGACCAACATGGACGAGTTCGGGATGGGGACGACGACCGAGACCTCGGCGTTCGGCCCGACCAAGAACCCGGTCGACGAGTCCCGCGTGCCCGGTGGCTCCTCAGGCGGGAGCGCCGCGGCCGTCGCCGCCGGCGAGGCCGACGTCGCCCTCGGGAGCGACACCGGCGGGTCGGTCCGCTGTCCCGCCGCCTTCTGTGGCGTGGTCGGCATCAAGCCCACCTACGGCCTCGTCTCCCGGTACGGTCTCGTCGCCTACGCCAACTCGCTGGAGCAGATCGGCCCGTTCGCGCGGACCGTCGAGGGCGCCGCCGAAGTGCTGGATGTCATCGCCGGCCCCGACGACCGCGACGCCACGACGCGCGAGGCGGGCGCCGACGCCGACTACGCGAGCGCCGCCGACGGCGACGTGGAGGGTCTCACGATCGGCGTGCCGACCGAACTGATCGAGGGCGCCGACGACCGCGTGGTCGAGACGTTCGAAGCGGCCCTCGCGGACCTCGAAGCGCAGGGCGCCGAAACCCAGGCGGTGAGCCTCCCCTCCGTCGAACGCGCCGTGCAGGCCTACTACGTCATCGCCATGTCCGAAGCGTCCTCGAATCTCGCGCGGTTCGACGGCGTGCGCTACGGCCCCGCGACCGAGGCCGAGGGGAACTGGAACGAGACGTTCGCGGCCGTCCGCGAGGCGGGCTTCGGCGACGAGGTCAAGCGTCGCATCCTGCTGGGCACGTACGCCCTCTCGGCCGGCTACCACGACAAGTACTACGCGAAGGCACAGGACGCCCGCGCGTGGCTGAAACGGGACTTCGACGAGGCGCTCTCGGAGGCGGACGTGCTGGCGTCGCCGACGATGCCCGTCCTCCCGTTCGAACTCGGTGAGAGCCTCGACGATCCGCTTCAGATGTACCTCGCGGACGCCAACACGGTGCCAGTCAACCTCGCCAACCTCCCGGCGATCTCCGTCCCCGCCGGCCGCGCCGACGGCCTCCCCGTCGGCCTCCAGTTGATCGGACCGGCGTTCGGCGAGCGGACGATCGTCCGCGCCGCCAGCGCGGTCGAGTAGGTCGACGGCTTTTCTGGATCACCGGCCCCACGACGCCGCCGTTGGCCGAGGCGGCGTTCGTCCTCAACAGGTGTATCTGTCGGCTCGAAATCATGCCCGACCTCGTGTTCGCCCGCTCGATACTCTACGGGCTGACTCCGTGAGAACGATAGCTCACACCCACGACCGACGTTGGTAGGGGGTATGAGGGGTCACACGCGATAGGCGTCCCGATTCGACCGGCGGCGCGTTCCCCCCGGAACCGCGCCGTTCTGCTTACCCGAACGACAAACCGTCGTACCGGTGCCGAATCGAGTCGCCCGTCCCTATCGGAGCGAGGGATGAACATAACGTTACGGCCCGAGTTCTCAACATTGATATTCGCGGACGGCGACACGGTCGTCGAGTGTCTCGGGTCGAACGTCACGCGTGATTCCGGCCTGACGGCCGGTCAGGCCATCCCGTGCTCCGCGGCGCCGTCGCGGATCTTCGTGGCGCGCTTGCGGACCCGGTTGACGTACCGCTCGGCCCGCTCCGGTTTGATGCCGTAGTACGACGCGATCCAGTTGAGGTCGCCGTACGACTGGGTGAGAAAGTACGCGGCGAGGGTGTCCCGACCGGCCTGAATGATCGCCGGCGGGACGCCTTCCTCGCCGACCTTCTCCTCGTCGAAGCCGTTCACGTCGAAGTAGATGTCGGCGTACAGTTCCGCCAGTTCCGGATCGTCGAACTCCATGCCGTCGTGGTACGGTGCCTCGAACCGGTAGACGGTGCCGTCGGGGGTCGTGCGCTCGACGATGCGAACGTCGAGGATGTACTCGCGGTAGTACGTGCTGTCGGCTGTCGTGTCGTCTGTGGTTGGGGTGGATCGTGCCATGTGAGGTCGTCGAACGGGTGCGTTCGGAAGGCGATACGTCGTTACGTCCGTCGCCGGAGACCGACGGCCGCCAGGAGGCCGATGGCGACGAGCACCAGCGCGGGCGAGAGAGGACCGGCACCGGACGTGGACTCGGTGTCGCTACCGCCGTTACTACCGCCGGTGTCCGTGTCGGCCGCGGGCGCGTCTTCCCCGGCGTCCGTGTCGGGGGACTCCGAACCGGCGGTCGACGAGTCGACGGTCGACGAGTCGGCCCCATCGCCACCCCCGGACACTGTCACGGTGCCCGACTGCGTGGCCGGACCGAAGGCGCTCCCGTCGTCGGCGTCGAACTGCCGGGGTTCGAGGGAGAGTTCGACTTCCCCGGGAGCGGCGCCGGCGACGGTGACCGTCGCCAGCGTCACGTCGGTCGCGCCGGGTTCGATGGCACCCTCCATGTCAGCGGCTTCGAGGGTGACGGTCGCGCCGTCCGCACCGATGGCGGGTTCGCTCGTCAGCCCGAACCGGTCGGGGTAGCCAGCGGCGTCGATGCGTGCCACCTCCGGATTCTGGACCGTGAGTTCGAGGTAGTAGCCCGCCAGCCCGTCGGGGGCGCTCGTGAGGACGACGCCGACGGTCGTGGTGCCGTCCGCGGTCGTCGTGCCGTCCGTCACGACGATGGTCGGTTGGTCGCTCTGTGCCGTGGCCGTCCCTGCCGCCGCCACCGCCCCGAAGAGGGCGAGTACCGCCAACGCGACCGCGATGGCCGCGCCGCGACGGCGGGTGTCGGCGAGTATCGAAATCGAACGTGTCTGTCGAGTCATTGTGTGGATAATGGAGTGAGGGGCGTCTAGCGGGGCCGATCGACGGAACGACCGGCGGGACGCCTCGTCGTGGATGGCCGCCGCGCGGCGTCGCTCCCGGACTGCGAACAGTCGGCGCGGACGCCGGCGACGGCCGGCACGATCAGTTGACCTCCTGGTAGAGGTCGACGATGTCGTCGAAGTCGAGCTGGCCGTTCTCGTTGAAGTCGTACGCCGACTCGTTCATCGTCACGCTGTCGGCGTCGAAGTTGTTGAACAGGATCTCGATGTCTTCGTAGTCGAGCCGTCCGTTGCCGTTGAGGTCTTCGTAGAACCCGTCGCCGTCGGGGTCGGTGGGCGCGCTGCCACCGGTGACCGTCGGCGGACCGGTGACGAGAACGCCCGAACGAGCTTCGGCATCGATGGGATCGCCGCCCTCGTCGTCCATCTGGCCGACCGCGACCTGCAGGTCGGTCGTGCCGGTGCTGTCACCGCGGACGGTGAGGGCGGCGAGCGGGATGTCGCGGCCGCCCGCGTCGACGTTGCGGTCCGTGTCCGCGACCCGGATCGTCACCGACGAGCCGTCGTTGCTCAGGCTGCTCTCGGTGAGCCCGAGGTCCGCGGCGAACTCGACGCCGGTGATGCTGGCGACCTCGGGGTTCGTGACCGAGACGGTGACCTCGGCGCCGGCAAAGCCGGTCGGGAGTGCCGACGCCGTGAGCATCGCCTCGCCGGTCTGCCCGTAGCCGACGGCCATCGAGTCCACGTCGACCATGACGTTCGGCTGGAAGACGTAGAGCCCGTCGTTGGGGTAGGAGCGAGCGGGACCGCCGAAGCCGTCCTCACAACAGAGGACGCGACCGTCACGCATCGTGTAGACGTTGTCGATGTTGCGGAGCGCGTCGTCGGCGTCCTGCGGGCCGTCGGTGAAGTCGGGACCAACGATCACGGGTTCGAGCCGCGAGACATTGTAGTTGGGTTCGAGTTCGGCGCGGTAGACGACGCCGCCGTCGACGCGGTCGAGCTGGATGTCGCCCTCGTCGTCCGCGAGCGCGTCGTTGAACTCCGAGATGCCGAAGTAGACCAGATCACCGGGCTGGGAGTCGTCGACGCTGTCGACGCCCTCGGCCTTGTTGAACTCGAGGGACGCGCCGATCTCCTTGGCGGCCGCACGGGTCTCCAGGAACGGCACCTTGCGGAGGTCCTCGTCGACGCCGTCGGGACCCTCTTCCTCGTACTGGCGGGCCCACTCGACGATCTCCTCGTTCGTGATGTAGTTCCGGTTGCCGTTCTCGATGACCTCGAGGTCGGCCTGCTTGAGGATCTCGTCGGTCACGTCGTCGCCTTCCTCCCAGTCGGCGTGGGCGCTGAGGTAGTCGCCCTGGGTCACGTCGTCGTACTCGGCGATCCAGGAGTCGACCTCGCCGTTGGTGGCGTGACCGAGTTTCAGCCACTCGACGTCGAGGGGAGTCTCGGCCGGAGACGCTCGCCCGTTCGTGTCGGTCGAAATCTTCGGGGCGTAGAGCGTGCCCGCGATGTCGTCCGTGTTCTCGTAGCTGTCGATCGGCTCGTCGGCGACGAACTTGTAGATCCCCTTGTTGTCGCCGTCGGAACAGCCGTAGACGGTCTTGCGGTCGCCCTGGATGTCGGGCGCCTCCCAGGCGGCCCGGCCCATCACCCAGTACTTCATCGGGGTCGGCTCCTCGGCGGCGGGGTCGCGGATGTCCACGAAGTAGCCGTAGCGGTAGGGGTTCGGGAAGACGTCCTCGATCGGGTCCGTGTTGTTGCTGGTGCGGCCGCTGTTCTGGTCGACCGGTTCGGCGCCGAGATAGTAGGCCGCCTTCTCGATGCCGCCCTGCGACCAGTACCCCTGAATGGTGAAGGTCTCCTCGAGGTCGCCGTCCTCGACGTAGTCTTCGAGAGCGGGACCGATCTCCGTCGCGTTCGGCCGGTTCCAGAACTGGCAGCCACCGATCTTGCCGACGCCGGTGCCGGAGTCGACGATGTCGCTGACCGTGTATCCGTACGAGACGCGCGGGTGACTGTAGTTCTCCTCCGCGGAGATCATCGTCCCCCACGGGCTCAGGTCGCCGTAGCAGTTGACCCATGTGCCGCCGATGTCACGGAAGGCGTCCGTGTTGACGACGTTCAGCGCCTCGCTCGTGTCGGCACTCCACTCGCCGTTCTCGTCCTGACTGAGGGGAACGCGAGAGATCGCGCCGGGGTAGTTCTCCCAGTTCGTGAACAGATACCCTTCAGTGCCGTCCTCGTCCGTCGGGACGAACTGATTACAGTCGGGGTTGCCGCCGTAGCCACCGCTGGAGCCGGCGAACTCGGTGAGGCCCTCGCTGTCGGGCGTCTGGGGGACGCCCAGGCGCTCGTTGCCGTCCTGAATGGGCTCCCGACCCTGAATCAGGACTTCGTAGTTGCCCGCGTTGGAGCGAACCCGCCGCTGTTTCTCTTTCGTGTCCGGAATCCCCACCTCGTCGAAGTCGTCGTTGTTGCCGTCGAACTCGAAGGTGAAACCGCTGAAGTAACCGACCGCGGCCCGACCGAACGGCTCCGGATTGCTCCCTTCCGGATGCTGGAGGCTGTACAGCACCGATCCGTCTTCGAACACGAACGGCCCCGTTACTTCGGCCCCGAACGCCGTCGTCGAGAACCGCTTGAGTTCACCCTTGACGCTCGGCGCACCGGGTGTGTCGGACTCCACTACCTCCGCGCTGACGACGCCCGTGCCGGCGACGCTGGCGCCGAGGGCTGCTGCTGTGGACGTTGCCATCAAACTTCGTCGAGTCAAATCGACCATGCGACTAAATCGCCTGAGGGCTCGGTAAAATCAGTTTATATTGTGGCTATGTCCGAAGAAATAAAATCCGGAGGGAGGGGTGTGGGTGTATCACTCACAGTACGACACCTCAGTCGTATAGCGTCTTGGTACGCTCCTCCCCACCCGTGTTCGCCCCCCTCACGACGGATTCGTCGATGGCGGCGGGGAACGACGTTCCCCGAGCGTCGAGGGACGGATCCCTCGGGCGTGAACCGCCCGTACGACCGGTCGTCGCACTCGACGGTAGATCGATTCGGCATATAAAACTGCGTCCCCGATTTTCAGCCCTGATTCTGCTACTGTCGCCAGTACTCCGGCGTCAGGCAGACCAGCACGGGCAGGATTTCGAGGCGGCCGATCCACATCAGCGCGATCATGAACACCTTCGACGACGCCGAGAAGTCGAGGTAGCTTCCCATCGGACCGACGAGGCCGAAGCCCGGGCCGACGTTGCCGAGCGTCGCGGCGACGGCGCTCATCGATTCGAGCACCGACAGCGAGAGGCCTACTCGCCCGGCGTCGAGGAAGACCAGCCCAGTCGCGACGAAGAAGATCACCAGATACAGCACGGTGAACGCGTAAATGCCGCGGATCGCGCGTTCGTCGACCGTCCGTCCGGCGAGTCGGACCGGGCGCACCGCCTCCGGATGGGACGTGGTGAACAGCTCCCGACGGATCGACTTGAGGATCACGTACCACCGGACGACTTTGATCCCCCCGCCGGTCGAGCCGGCCGATCCGCCGACGAACATGCCAAAGAGGAGGAGATACTGCGTCATCGGCCCCCACGCGTTGAAGTCGATGCTGGCGTAGCCCGTGGTCGTCACGAGCGAGACGACCTGGAAGACGGCGTGTCTGAGCGCTGGTTCGACGTTCCCGACCAGCGTCGCCCGGATGCCGGCGAGATAACTCGCGTCGTAGGTCGCCCCCGGCGGGGCGAACGTCCCGATCCCGGCGCCGACGAACAGGAAGGCGGCGATCAGCCCCGCGAGAACCGCCATCGCCCCGACGTAGACGCGGAACTCCGAGTCCCGGGGCAGTCGCTTCGGATCACCCGTGAGCGCGTGCCAGAACAGGGCGAAGTTGGTCCCGGCGGCGACCATGAAGGGAATGATGACCCACTGGACGGCGGCGGAGAAGGCCTCGATGCTCCGGGCCTCGGGCGAGAAGCCGCCGGTCGGCATCGTCGTCAGCGCGTGTGACACCGCGTTGTAGGCGTCCATGGCCGGCGCCATGCCCGCCATGTGCAGCCCGTAGAGCAGGAGCATCTCTAGGAGGGTGAACCCGAGATACGCCCCCCAGAGCGCCCGCGCCGTCTCCGCGATGCGGGGCGTGAGCTTCTCGATCCCCGGTCCCGGCGCCTCCGCGTCCATCAACTGTGCCCCGCCGACGGAGAGTTCCGGCAGGATCGCCACCGCGAGGACGACGATCCCCATCCCGCCGAGCCACTGGGTGAGCTGTCGCCAGAGCATGATCCCGTGGCCGTGGGCGTCGAGCGAAATCCGACCGAGAACGGTCGCACCCGTCGTGGTGAACCCGCTCATCGTCTCGAACAGCGCGTTCGACGGGTGGCCGAGTGTCGACTCGGGTGCCGTCGGCGGCACGAGTCCGGGGAGGCCGTGGGCCTCGATCAGATACGGGAGCGCGCCGATCACCGAGACGGCGAGCCACGTCGCCGCGACCATCAGGAAGCCCTCGCGAGCGCCGATGTCGGGCTCGGGCCGCAGGCGTTCCAGCCCACCCCCGACGGCGACGGTCACCAGCATGGTGACGAGGAAGGGCACGACCGACTCGCCGTACACGAGCGCGACGACGAGCGGCAGGGCCAGCGGTACGGCCAGATACTTGAGCACGCTCCCGACGAGACTGAGACTCGCCCGGTAGTCGACACGAATAGCCATCGAACCTTTCCGTTCGGTGACCCACGAAGCGGCTTTAAACTGCTGATACTGGTCGCGTTACAGCGCCGGTGTCACCTCGTCGGCCACGGCCGTATCGAGGAAGACGACGACGTGGTCGTCGGGCTGGATTACGGTGTCGCCACGGGGCGTGATGAACTCGTCACCGCGGGTGATGGCGCCGATGACGACGCTCTCGGGCAGGTCGGCCACCGACTCGTGGATCGGACGGTTCGCGAGGACGCTCTCGGCGTCCACCTCGATTTCCAGCACTTCGGCGCGGTCGCTCTCGATGATGGCGACGTTCTCCGCGCCGCCGTCGCGGGTGAACCGCGTGATCTCCTCGGCCACCACCTCCCGCGGGTTGACGCCCACGTCGACGCCAACGGCCTCGAACAGTTCGACGTACTCGGAGGTGTCGATGACAGCCACCGTCCGCTCGACGCCGAGGCGCCGCGCCAGCAGCGAGACGAGCAGGTTCTTCTCGTCCGAATCCAGCGCCGCGACGACGAAGTCCGCGTCGCCGACGTGTTCGCGCTCCAGAAAGTCGATGTCGGTGGCGTCGTTCTCCATGACCACGGCGTTCGGGAGATTCTCGGCGAGCTGCCGGGCGCGGTCGGCGTCCTGCTCGATCAGGCGGGGCTTGAACCCCCGATCCCCGAGCAGGCGGGCGACGTGGTAGCCGATCTCGCTCCCGCCGATGATGACCACTTCCTCGGCCGTCCCCGGCGGTTCGTCGGGTGCGATAGTGGTCGCGAAGCCACGAACCGCGCTGGGGGCACCGATCACCACCACCCGGTCGTGCTCGTGGAGGACCGAATCCCCCCGCGCGATTTCGAGTTCGTCGTCCCGGAGGATGGCGGCGAAGGTGAGATCCTCGAACCGGTCGGCCTCCGCGACGGTCTGATCCGTCACTGGGCTGCCGGTCGGAATCTCGAACTCCGCCATCTGGACGCGTCCGCCCGCGAAGGAGTCCACGTCCCGCGCCGCGGGGATGCCGACCACGCGGACGATGGACTCGGCCGCCAGCAGGTTCGTACAGACGATGAAGTCGATGCCGAACGCGCGTTCGGAGCGTTCCCACGTCCGGAGATACTCCGTGTTCTTCACGCGAGCGACCGTGAAGGCGTCGCTCACGGCGCGGGCCGTCGCACAGACGACGATGTTCGTCTCGTCGTCGTCGGTGCTGGCGATGACCATGTCGGCCTCGTCGACACCCGCCTCTTCGAGCGTCGACAGCGACGTGCCGTCGCCCTGCACCGTCAGCACGTCGAGCGAGTACGTCAGTTCCTCGACCCGGTCGCCGTCCCGATCCACCACGACGATGTCGTGGGTGCCGGCGAGGTCGGCCGCGATGCTCGAACCGACCTGTCCCGCGCCGACGATGATCACACGCACGCCGGATCGCTCCCGATCATGCGCCGCATTGGGTTCGCCCGTGGTTTCACGATTTCGTTTCTCATAGGGATTATCGGAAGTCATCATAGATTCTCGCCGGGCCGTCCCAGCGAGAATCTATGGACAGTTACGAGAACCCCTATCACACCCCGCCCGGCACTTCGTGGACGACGAGATCCACGTCCCGCCGCCGCCCTTCGAGATCCGCGACGATGCGTTCGACCACGCGTTCGGCCTCCTCGACCAGAATCGGTTTTACCTTCCCGACCACCCAGTCGAGCGAGACGAACCGCGGCAGGTCGAGGGTGCCGCCGCCGACCGAATCCGGATCGAATCGGACGTCGAGGTGGACGCGGCACGCGGTGTCCGTGTCCGCGGGGAGGCCCGCCGGCACCGTATCGAGCGGTTCGATCCGCCAGTGCCCCCGCGCGTCGAGGTCTTTGAGCACTCGCCAGTCGAGTCGCGTCGGCGGGTCCGCGTCCGTCACCTCGGTGTGGGCGGTGTAGGAGAGCTTCCACCACGCGAAGCGCAGGTGGTAGCGCGTCCCCGGCGTGCCGTCCCCTTCCGCACGCACGTCGGTCAGATACTCCGAATACCGGGCGTACCGCGGGAAGTCGACGAGGAACTCGTACACCTCCGCGGGCGGGAGACATACGACCGTGCTGACGTGGATGCGATCCACGGGCCACCGTTGGTCCGGATCGGGGTAAGCGTTCCGCGGCGACGCGGGTATTTTGCCGCGTCGTCGCGTTCGATCCGACCGTGTCCGATCCGTTCGCCCGCGCCCTCCGCGACCACTATCTTGGTGAGCGTGACGCTTCTCTCCTCGTCCACGGCGACGACGAGTCCCGCGAGCACCCGATCCACGAGTTCTACTTCCGCGACCCGACCGACGACGACGCGCTCCCGTGGATCGAGTCGTGGTTCGACGGCCCGCTGGTCGATCTCGGTGCCGGCGTCGGTCGCGATACGCTGTACTTCCAGCGCCAGTTCGAGACGGTCGCCGTCGAAGTCGACGACCTGCTCGTCGAGACAATGCGTGACCGCGGCGTCGAGGACGCCCGCCACGGCAACCTGTTCGCCCTCCGCGAGACGTTCCCCGAGAACCGATTCAGATCTGCGCTGATCCGGGGCACGCAACTCGGCCTCGCGGGGTCGCTGGCGACGCTCCGCGAGACGCTCGCTGCCCTCGCCGCCGTGACGACGGCCGACGCGACGGCAGCCGTCGACGGCTACGATCCCGCAGACTCCGGCACGGCCGACCTCGTCGGCTACCGTCCCGACCCGCGACCGGGCCTCGCCCGCCGGCGGATGCAGTTCGAGTACGAGGGCGTCCGCGGCGATCCGCTCCACTTCCTGCTCGTTTGCCCCGAGCGACTGCGCTCGGCCGCCGCCCCCGAGTGGTCGGTCGTCGCCGTCGACTACCCGTCGACGGCCAAGACGGGCTACTACCGTGCCGCGTTGCGGACGCGGTAAGATCCGACGGGACTGTCCGCTACGGCGGTTCCGTCTCTGCGGTTTCGACGCCGCGAATCTCGAAGCGTGCGCCGCCAGCGTCGCTCTCGGCGATTCTGATGTCCCATCCCTGGTCCTCGACGCTCGCTTTGACGATGTGGAGGCCCAGCCCCGTACCATCCTCATCGGAGTACCCACGTTCGAGAACGTCGTCGCGCTCGTCCGCGGGGATACCAACCCCGCTATCGGCGACGTAGAAGCCGTCGTCGAGATCGCCGACGGTGACGGTCACTCCCTCGCCACCGTGTTCGACGGCGTTGGCGAGGAGATTGTCGACGATCCGTTGCAGCCGGCTCGGCACGGCGACGATCCGCTTCTCGGTTTGGACGACGAGCGTTTCGTTGGTCGTCCGGATGGTTTTCCAGCACGACTTGACCGTCTCTGGGAGGTCGACCGGACGAGCGTCCTCGGAACTCCGTTCGTCGCGTACCAGTCCGAGCAGTCCGTCCACCAGGTCGAGACTGCGCTCGAGCGCGCGGGCCGCATCGTCGAGATTGGAACTGTCACACTCCTCACGCGCGAGTTCGAGACGACCTGCGGCGAGGTTCAGAGGGTTCTTGAGGTCGTGACTCACCCGACTGGCGAACGACTCCAACCGCTCGTTCTGTCGCTCCAGTTGTTGCTCGTATCGATACTGTGCCGTCGCGTCCTTCACGACCTTCGCGAATCCCTGGAGCGCACCCTCGTCGTCGTATAGGGCCGTAAGCGTGAAGTCCGCCCAGAACCGGCTCCCGTCCTTGCGGAGTCGCCACCCCCGCCCCCGAGCCGTCCCCTCGGCTTCGGCGTGAGCGAGTAACCGTTCCGGCGTCCGCTGCTCGACCGCCTCGGCGGGGAAGAACGTCTCGAAGTGCAGTCCGATCGCTTCCTCCACGGAGTAACCTTTGATCTCTTCGGCCCCCGCGTTCCACGTGGTGACGTACCCGTCCGGACCCATCCTGAAGATGGCGTAGTCTTCGATGGCATCCACGAAATCCGGAGGCATGGGGATATAAAACGGAGAATGATTAAGAATTTTCCGGCCGTGGATTCGCCGTCAGAGCGGCTCACCGCAGTACGCACACGCCTCGCCGGCTTCCGTTCGCGAGCCACACTCGGGACAGTTCACGCGCGCCGGCCCCTCGCGTTCCTCGTCGTCGCCGAACACCGACGCCGCGCCGAGGACGGCGATGCCGAGGAAGGCCGCGAGAAACCAGCCGATCGGCCCCATCGCGAGGAGGACGAAGCCGACCACGACGGCCGGAATCCCGAGCAGGGCGTAGAGCATGAGTTCGGACTCTCGGGTCATGGGCGGGCGAACGGTCGCCGCCCGAAAACCCGTTTCGGTGGCTACGGCGAGTGCTTCACTCTCCGGCGGTGGCGGTGAGGGCGATACCCGTACTTAAGGCCCTCGCCGCGGAAATGCGGACGAATGCTGGAGGACACCAACGTCGCCCTCGGCGTCACCGGGAGCATCGCGGCGGTGAAGGTCGTGGAACTCGCCCACGAACTCCGCCGACAGGGGGCGAGCGTCCGCGCCGTCACGACGCCGAGCGCACGGGGGATCGTCCACCCGTGGGCGCTGCAGTTCGCGACGGGACACGAGCCAGTGACCGAGATCACAGGCGCCGTCGAACACGTCGACCTCTGTGGGCGCGAGGGGTGGGCCGACGTCCTCCTGATCGCGCCGGCGACGGCGAACACGGTCGGAAAGATCGCGGCCGCCGTCGACGACACGCCCGTCACGACGTGTGCGACGACCGCCCTCGGCGCTGGCGTGCCCGTCGTCGTCGCCCCCGCGATGCACGAACCCATGTACGACCACCCCGGCGTCCTCGACGCCATCGACCGGGTCGAGTCGTGGGGCGTCGACTTCGTCGACCCGCGGATCGAGGAAGGGAAGGCGAAGATAGCGAGCGAGGCGGCCATCGTGACCGCGACGGCGCGGGCGACCACGCCAGCGACGCTCGCCGACCGTCACGTCGTCGTCACCAGCGGGGCGACGACGGAGTCCATCGACCCCATCCGGACGCTCTCGAACCGCGCGTCGGGACGAACCGGGCGGGCCGTCGCTCGTGCCTGCTACGTCCGCGGGGCGACCGTGACGCTCGTCCACGACGGGCCGGACGTCCCCTACGCCGACGTGCGACCGGCCGAGAGCGCCGCGGCGATGCTCGATGCCGTGCAGTCGGCGGTCGAGGACTCGACCGACGCCCTCGTCTCCGCCGCCGCCATCGGCGACTTCACCGTCGAGACGGCGCCCGAGAAGATCCGCTCCGGGGAGTCACTGACGCTCGAACTCGACCCCACGCCGAAACTCCTGGATACGATGCGGGAGAACCACCCGGATCTCACGATGGTCGGCTTCAAGGCCGAAACGAGCGGGGACGACGACGCGATGATCGAGCGCGCGGCGACGCTCCGCGACCGGGTCGACCTCGCGTTCGTCGTCGCCAACGACGCCGACGTGATGGGCGACGAGGGGACGCGGGCGCTGTTCGTCCGCGCCGACGGGGCCGAGACGTACACGGGGTCGAAAGCCGGGCTCGGTGCCCGCGTCGCGGCCGAACTCGCCGCCGAACTCGACCGATCGGGGCGGGGCGATCGGTGAACGAGACCCCCGGACGAATTGGGAGTCGTGGCCGGGACGCTCACCGGATAGCAATAGTTATCAAACCGGAACCGAAGGCTACAGAGTGACAAGAATGTACGGGAGAGCCACCGCTCGGGCCTCCGGAGGTCGACCGCCGAATGGTGGCTGACCACGGCGACGACGTCCTGGTCCCCGTCGGCGACTCGGAGACGCTCCGGCGGACGGTTGCGTACGCAGTCGAACACGCACACGAGACGACGACGGAGACTGGCGACCCGGTGACGGTTCACTTCGTCTACCCCGCTCGCTGGCGGATCTTCGAAACCGACCGCACCGACATCGACGCCGCGGCGTCGCTGCTCGACCGCGTACTCGCCTGGGCCGAGGAGGATCTCGACGAACTGACCGTCGAGGAGGGGCCGGAGCTCGTTTCCTTCGACTCCGCGACCGTCGGGACGGGCGAGTACGTCTTCAGCCCCGGCGAGTTCGCGGACGTGATCGGTCGGTACGCCGACGCCAACGGTGTCAGTCGGGTCGTCGTCGATCCGTCCTTCCGTCCGGGCGGGAGCGTCCCCATCCTGCGCTCGTTCGAGGAGGAACTCGCCCAACGGGGGTTCGACGTGCTGGAGGCGCCGGTCACGCGCCGAACCCGTCGACGCCTCCCGTTCACCGACATCGGGCTACCGGAGTTTTCCCTGGTGTACGCCGTCTCCTTCCTGTTCTACCTCGCACTCGGCGGCTGGCACGTCACCGATCCGTACGAGGTGCTCACGGGCGCCGCCACGGCGGGCGTAGTCACGCTCACGCTCGCCCGGGTGGCGCTCAAGAGCGAACTGCCGAACCTCCGACGCATCGGCGTGAGTCTCGTCCGCCTCGCGGCCTACACGCCGATCCTGCTCTGGGAGATCGCGAAGGCGAACGTCGCGCTCGCGTACGTGGTGTTGCATCCGCGACTCCCGATCGACCCACGGATCGTCGAGTTCGACGCCGCGGTGTGGGGTGACATGCCCGTCACCACGCTCGCCAACTCGATCACGCTGACGCCGGGGACGCTCACCATCGACGTGAGCAGACAGCACTTCCACGTTCACGCGCTGATCCCCGACGCGGAAGACGACCTGCTGGAGGGGACGCTCGAACGCCTCGTCCGGTTCGTCTTCTACGGCCGGGAGTCGGCCCGAATCGCCTCGCCACGCGAACGCCTCGACGACCGAACGGGGGACGAGGGGCGTGACTGACCCGATGCCCACCTCGGCCGTCGTCCTCGCCGCCAGCGGGGGGCCCGACGTGACCGTCTCGCCGATGCTGTCGACGATCCTCCTCGGTGCCGCGGGGGCGTTCGCCCTCTTCGCGGTCGTCCTCCTCTACCGGGTGGTCCGGGGGCCGACCACGCAGGACCGCATCGTCGCCATCAACGTCGTCGGGACGAACACGGTCATCGTCATCGCCCTGTTGAGCGTCGCCCTCGGCGAGTACGGCTACCTCGACGTGGCCCTGGTGTACGCCCTGCTCAACTTCGTCATGAGCATCGCCGTCTCGAAGTTCACCGTCGAGTGGGGGGGCGTCATATGACGCCGATGGAGATACTCGCGGCCCTGCTGGTCGTCGTCGGCACCTTCTTCGGGTTCGTCGCGACGGTCGGCATCATCCGCCTGCCCGACCTCTACTCGCGCCTGCACGCCGCGTCGAAAAGCGACACGCTCGGCTCCGTACTGTCGCTCGCCGGCCTCGCCGCCGTCCTCGGCATCGGGACCGAGTCGATGAAGCTCGTCTTCCTGCTCGTCTTCCTGTTCGTGACGAGTCCGACCGCGGCCCACGCCATCGCCCGCGCGGCGAAAGAGCAGGAGGTCGAACCCGTCGGCGACGACGCCTGGTTCGACGACGGCGAGGAGGGAGAGCAGTGAGCCTCTCCGCCCCCGTCGCGCTCGTCCTGCTGTTCATGCTCGGGAGCGCCCTCGCCGCCGCCGCCCTCCGCGACGTGGTCGGGAGCATCGTCGCCTTCGCCGGCTACAGTTTCGGCGTCGCCGTCCTCTGGGCGTTCCTCCGAGCGCCGGACGTGGCGCTCACCGAGGCGGCCGTCGGCGCCGGCATCACCACTGTTCTCTTCCTGCTCACCATCGCCCGCACGACTGTCTCCCGGTCCGAACGGTTCGAGGGAATCAGCCTCCGGTCGGGACTGGCGGTCGTCGCCATCGTCGTCACCGTCGGCGCGACGGTGCCGGCGCTCCCGCCGGTCGGCGCCGCCGGGACGCCCGTCCTCGACGGCGGGGTGAGCCAGTACTACCTCGACAACGCGTACGAACAGACCGGCGTGACGAACGTCGTGACCGCCGTCCTCGTCGGCTACCGCGGGTTCGACACGCTCGGCGAGGCGGCCGTCGTCTTCGCGGCCGGCGTGGCGATGTTGCTCGTCCTCCGGCAGGAGGAGTTCGTATGAGCGGCGAGGACCCGGACTCGGCCGACGAGGGACGACTCTCCCGCCCCGCGGCCGAGCGTCCGCCCTACGTCGAGAGCACGATCATCATGACGACCGTACGGGTGATCGCCCCCTTCGTCCTCACCCTCGGCGCGTTCGTGATGTTCCACGGCGCGAGTTCCGCCGGTGGCGGCTTCCAGGGCGGCGTCATCGCGGCGACGACCGTCGTCATGCTCGGCTTCGCGTTCGGCATCGAACCCATCGCCGCCCACCTGCGCAACGAACACCTCGCCCTCCTCGTCTTCGGTGGGCTGGGAACCTTCCTCGCCATCGGATTCGGGGGGTATCTCGTCGGCGGCAACTTCCTGCAAGTGTCCGGCTACGAAACGCTGTTCCACCATGGAAGCAAGTACAGTATCGAACTCGTCGAAGTCGGCATCGGCGTCGTTGTCTCCGGGGTCATCACCGGCCTCTTTTTCCTGTTGGGGACGGGCCTCGACACGGCACACGACGCGACCGAGCCCGACTCGGAGGAGGATCGCTGAATGATCGACCTGCTCACGACGAAGTACACGTATCTCGTCGTGGTGGCACTGCTCGCCATCGGCGCGTACGTCATGATCGAGAGCGACAACTTCGTGAAGAAGATCATCGGTCTGAACGTCTTCCAGACGGGCATTTTCGTCTTCTTCATCTCCGCGGCCTTCCGCACGGGCGGCCGGTCGCCGGTCGTCCAGTCCGGCGGTGGTGGCGGCCCCTTCGTCTCACCCCTGCCGCACGTGCTGATCCTGACCGCCATCGTCGTCGGCGTCAGCCTGACGGCCGTGGCGCTCGGCCTCGTCGTCCGCATCTACGAGAGCTACGGCACGGTCAACGAGGACACGCTGGAGGAGGTGCGGGCGAATGACTGACGCGCTCGTCCCCCTGCTCGTGGCGGTTCCGCTACTCGGCGCCCTCCTCACCGTCGCGTCGGGGCTGGTGACCGAACGCGGCCCGCCCGCTGTCACCGGGGGCGCCCTCGCCGTCCAGACGGCGCTCGCGGTGTGGATCGGCGCTCGCGCAATCCGGGCCGGGCCGCTGTCGAACGAGGTAGGCGGCTTCGTCGCGCCATACGGCATCGAACTCGTCGTCGACGGCCTGTCCGCCGTGGTAGTCGTCCTCGTCGCCGTCGTCTCCCTGTCCCTCCTCGTCTACACCGTCCGCGACGACCCCGGAAGCACCGCCTTCTACACCGAGTATCTCCTGCTCGTGACGGGGCTGTCGGGGATGTCCGTCACCGGCGACGTGTTCAACCTGTACGTCTTCCTCGAAATCTCGGGGCTGGCGACGTACGCGCTGGTGGCGAGTGCGGGCACAGGCCGCTCCGCAGTGGCGGCACTCAAGTATCTCCTCTTCGGCACCGTCGCTGCCTCCCTGTACCTCCTCGGCGTCGGCTACGCGCTTGTGGCGACGGGGACGCTCAACATGGCCGACCTCTCGGTCGAACTGGCGGCCGCGGGCTACGACTCGCCGCTCGTACTCGCCTCCTTCGGCTTCATCGTCGTCGGTCTCGCGACCAAGACGGCGCTCTTCCCCCTCCACACGTGGCAACCCGACGCCTACAACGACTCGCCGGATAGCGTGAGCGCGCTCATCGCCGCCCTCGTCTCGACGGTGGCGGCGTACGCCCTGTTGCGCATCCTGTACACCGTCTACACCCCCGCCTTCTTCGAGGCCGTCCCGGTCGCCCGAGACGCCCTCGTCGGCTTCGCGTGTGTGAGCATCGTCGTCGGGAGCGTCCTCGCCGTCGCCCAGTCCGACGTGAAGCGGATGCTCGCGTACTCCTCCGTCTCGCAGTACGGCCTCGTGGTCGTGGGGCTGGCCATCGGCACCCGCGCCGCCGTCTTCGGCGCCATCGTCCACCTCGTCGGCCACGCGGTGATGAAAGGTGGGCTGTTCGTCGCCGCGGGCACCGTCGCCGACCTGACCGGGGCACGAACCGTCGACGAGTACGCGGGGCTCGCCGATCGCTTCCCCGTCCTCGGCGGGACGAGCGCCGTCCTCATGCTCGCCATGGTCGGCGTCCCGCCCGCCGTCGGCTTCGCCGGCAAGTGGTACATCGCACTCGGCGCCGTCCGCGCCGGGACGTGGCCCGTTGCCGTCGTCATCTTCGCGTCGACGCTCCTGACGCTCGCGTACTTCGCCCTCCTCGTCGAGCGGATGTTCGTCGCCCCGGCCTCGCCGAGCGTGCAGGCCGCGACCGACGGGGGCGAACGGCTCGGGGGGGCTGCCACCCCGCCCCGGAGCGTCCTCGCGCTGATCGTCGGCGCCGCCGTCGTCGCCCTCCTTCTCGGCATCGCCGTGACCGACCTCGGAACCGCACTCCAGCCGACGCTCGATAGCCTCCTCTCATGACCGACATCGCCTCACTCAGACCGGCTCTGGCCGTCGCCGTCGCGGCGGCCGCCGTCGTACCGATCCTCGCCTCCGGCCGCCGACCGAACATCCGCGAGGGGTGGACCGTCCTCGCGGCGGCGAGCGCGTTCGCCATCGTCGCCAGCATGCTCCCCGCGGCCATCGGTGGCACGACGTACGTCTCCTCGCTCGGGATGCTCGTCGACGGCGTCGAACTCTCCCTGCAGGCCGATCCGCTCGGCCTCCTCTTTGCCACCGTCGCGAGCCTGCTGTGGCTCATCACGAGTTTCTACAGCATCGGCTACATGCGCGGCCTCTCCGAACACGCTCAGACGCGCTACTTCGCCGCCTTCGCCGCGAGCGTCGCCGCCGCCCTCGGCGTCGCCTTCGCGTCCAACCTCGTCACCCTCTTCGTCTTCTACGAACTGCTGACCGTGGCGACGTACCCGCTCGTCACCCACGACGAGACGGCCGAGGCGCGGGCCGCCGGCCGCAAATACCTGGCCTACACCTTCGGGGGCGGCGTCGCCGTCCTCGCGGGGACAGTCATGGTCGCCACGATGGCGGGGACGACGGCGTTCACCGCCGGGGGCATCGCCGGCCTCGCGAGCGCCGACCCCGTCCTCGCCCGGGCCGCGTTCGTCCTCCTGATCGGCGGCTTCGGCGTGAAGGCGGCGCTCATGCCGCTGCACTCGTGGCTGCCCGACGCGATGGTGGCGCCGACGCCCGTCTCCGGCCTCCTCCACGCCGTCGCCGTCGTCAAGAGCGGGGTGTTCGGCATCGCGCGCGTCGTCCTCGACGTCTACGGTGTCGACCTCACGGGCTCGCTCGGGATGGGCCTCCCCCTCGCCGTCGTCGCCGCCGCCACCCTCCTGATCGCCAGTATCATCGCGCTCCGCCAGGACAACCTCAAGCGCCGGCTGGCGTACTCGACGGTGTCACAACTGTCGTACATCGTCCTCGGCATCGCCGTCCTCGACCCCCAGTCCATCGTCGGCGGCCTGCTCCACATCCCCGCCCACGCGTTCATGAAGCTCACCCTGTTCTTTACCGCCGGCGCCATCCACGTCGAAACCCACACCGACGACATCAGCGAGATGGCGGGCATCGGCAAGCGGATGCCGCTGACGATGCTCGCGTTCGGCGTCGCCGCCGCGGGGATGGCCGGCATCCCCCTCGTCGCCGGCTTCGTCAGCAAGTGGTATCTCCTCATCGGCAGCGTGAGCGCCGGACAGACCCTCTTCGCCGTCGCCCTCCTGCTCTCGGGCGTCCTCAACATCGCGTACTTCTGGCCCGTCTTCTACCAGGCCTTCTTCGAGAGTGAGGACGCCGCCGACGCCAAGCCGCTGATCGAGTTCTCGCTCGGCGGCGAGGAGCGGTCGATTCGACCGGAAGAGGAGACACCCGAACCGGACCCGGTGACGGATGGCGGACACGGTGACGGGCACGAACACGACGACGGTGACCACGAGAGCCACCACGGCGGCCCGCCCGCCGACGGCTGGGAGCGCCGGGGCTGGCGTGGCGGCGAGAGCACCTGGTTCATGCTCGGGCCCATCCTCGCGGCGATGACCGGCGCCGTCGTCCTCGGCGTGATCCCGCGGACCGCCGTCTTCCTCCGCCTGATCGAGGTCATCGTCGCCGCGGCGACGGGGGTGAGCGTCTGATGGCCTCGCCGCTGACCGCCGTCCCGCCGGTCGTCGTGGTCCTCGCGGCCGCCCTCGCCGCGGGGCTGGCCGGCGGTCGTCGCCGCCTCGGCCACCTTCTCGGCGGCCTCGCGACCGGCCTCGTCACCGTCTGGATCTGGATCGTCCCGGCCGGCACGCATCTCACGGGGCAACTGTTCGGCTTCGACGCCGTCTTCTTCGCGGTCGATCCGTTCTCCCGCGTCGTCGGCCTCGTCTTCGCGTTCATCGCTACCGTCGCGGTCACCTACTCGTGGGCGACGGGCGCGGAGTGTAAGCAGACCGCCTACGCGCTCACCTACGTCGGCTCCAGCCTCGGCGCCGTCTTCGCCGGCGACTGGCTGACGATGGTCGTCTGGTGGGAACTGATGGCCGTCACCAGCACGATCCTCGTCTGGGACTACGGCGGGAAGGCCGTCCGCGCCGGCTTCCGCTACGCCGTCCTGCACGGCATCGGCGGAAGCCTCGTCCTCGCCGCGATCGCGTGGCACTACGTCGCGGTCGGTTCCTTCCTCTTCTCGGCCGCCCCCGGCGGGATGGTCGGGACGGTGCCGCAGTTGCTCGCGGCGATCGGGATCGGCGTCAACGTCGGCTTCATCGGCCTGCACGCGTGGCTCCCCGACACCTACCCCCGCCCCCACATCGCGGCCAGCGTCTTCCTCTGTGTCTACACCACGAAGACCGGCGTCTACGCCATGTACCGCGCGTTCCCCGAGGGGCACCTCTGGATCGCCTACATGGGCGGGGCGATGGCCGTCTTCGGCGCCGCCGCCGCCCTCCTCCAGAACGACATGCGCCGCCTGCTCTCCTACCACATCCAGTCGCAGGTCGGCTACATGGTCGCGGGCGTGGGCATCGGCTCCGCGCTGGCGCAGGCGGGCGCGTTCGGCCACGTCTTCAACCACATCCTCTACAAGAGCCTGCTGTTCATGACCGCCGGCGCGGTGGTGTACCGGACCGGCGAGGAGAACCTGAAGTATCTCGGCGGCCTCGCGCGGGAGATGCCCGTCACGGCCGCCGCGTTCACCATCGCGGCGCTCTCCATCGCCGGCTTCCCCGGCTTCAACGGCTTCGTCAGCAAAGGGATCGTCATCTCAGCCAGCCACTACACGTTCGTGAAGGGGCCACTCGTCGTCGGCGAGTTCTACACGCTGGAACTGTTGCTCCTGATTGGCGGTGTCGGCACCTTCCTCTCCTTTATCAAGTTCGGCTACTACGCCTTCCTCCACGGCCCGTACGAGGGCGTCCCCGTGTCGCCGGCGCCGCGGACCCAGCAGGCCGCGATGGGTCTCGTCGCGGCGCTGTGTGTCTTCTACGGCGTCTTCGACGGGGCGCTGTTCGGTCTCCTCCCGTTCGACGTGACCGACGAAGCCGTCGTCGCCCACGTCTACCACACGTACACGGTCCCCCACGTGATCGAGGGGGTCGCGCTGGCGGCCATCGGGTTGGTCGGCTTCGCCGTGTTGAAGCAGCCGCTCTCGAAGGTGGGCCGGGTGCCCGACGTGGACGCCGCGTACAACCGACTGGTCTTCTACGGGACGCGGGCGCTCGTCCACGGCGTGACGGAGACGTACGCGGCGGTCGACCGGGTCGCCGTCGCGGCGGCGGACCGCGCGGCCGCGATGCGACGGGACCCGAAGATGCTCGCGAAGTACCGCGCCAACATCGGCGGGAGCATCTTCATCCTGATGATCGTCCTCGGCGGCGTGTTGGCGTGGCTGGGCGTCGTCTGATCCTCACCGGCGGTCGACGAAGACGCTCGCGGCCCGCCGAACGAGCGCGTCGTGGGGGTCGACCGCGTCCCGTCGCGCCGCGACCCGGCGAAACGCCTCGTCGAGACCGATTCCCTCGGAGAGCGCGAGCGCCGTCGCGGCGACGGCGGGGCTCCGGGACGCGCCGGCCGAGCAGTGGACGAGGACGCCGCCCTCACCGAGGCGTGACACCACCGCGGTTACTGCCCGGTCGAACGCCGCCCGCTCGTTTTGCGGGCCGTCGACCATCGGGACCTCGACGACGGTCACCCCGTCGGGGTAGCCACCCTCTGGGTCGGCGTGGGTCAGCGAGACGACGGCCGTGACGCCGCGCTTACGCAGGCGCGAACCGTCGCCAGCGTCGGCGGTCGTCCCGACGAACAGCCCGCTCGCGATCTCGTCCACGTTCGTCCGTCGGATGTGGCGTCGGACCCATCAATACCGGTCAGACGGGCGGCTGACGGGGTGGGCACTGGCCGGTCGTCGAGCCGTCGATGATGGCGACAGTGTGTTCGCTCGCGGCACCGCGCGGGATCGCCACCTTTTATTCTCGACACTCGATACGGTCGACATGGATCAGCTACGCCAGTCGCTTCTCGACGCCCCGATCATCGAAAAAGGGGATTACGAGTACTTCGTCCACCCCGTCAGCGACGGGGTCCCGATGCTGCGTCCCGAACTCCTGCGCGAGATCGTCATCAAGATCATCCGCAAGGCGGATCTGGAGGACATCGACAAGATCGTCACGCCGGCGGCGATGGGGATTCACATCTCCACTGCCGTCTCGCTGATGACCGACATTCCGCTCGTGGTCATCCGGAAGCGCCAGTACGGCCTCGACGGCGAGGTGTCGCTGGCCGCCCAGACCGGCTACTCCGAGAGCGAGATGTACATCAACGACGTGGAGGCGGGCGATCGGGTGCTCGTCCTCGACGACGTGCTGTCGACCGGCGGGACGATGAAGGCGATCCTCGACGCCCTCGAACACATCGGCGCCGAAGTGATCGACGTGGTTGCGGTGATCAAGAAGGCGGGGCCGAACGAACTCGACGACGCGGGCTACAGCGTCAAGACGCTGATCAACGTCACCGTCGAGGACGGCGAGGTCGTCATCACCGACGCACACGGCGACGGATAGTCGCCGGTGTCGGGCGGTTCTGGGGTGACCGATGGGTATTAGTGCGCACCGCCGTTTTGGAGAGGTATGCCGTCTGGTAACGACCGCCGAAGCGACTCGGGCACGGCGGGTCGTCGGGGACGTCGGAGGCGACGCGACGTACTGAAGCTCTTGGGGACGACGGGTATCGCCGGCCTCGCGGGCTGTTCGGGCAACGGCGGCAGCAGCGGCGGAGCGGGTAGCAGTCGGAGCGTCCAGGGGACGTACGTCTCGGCGTCGAGCGTCGACGCGCAGTCGCTCAACTGGCTGACCATCGCCGACGCCACCTCGGGTTCGTACGTCACCGCCACCCTCGACGGGACGTGGGCGATCAAGCCCAACCGGGAAATCTTCCCGCTGTGGGCCGACTACTCGACCGACGACGGTCGCGTCTACGAGATCGAACTCCGAGAGAACCTGGAGTGGGGCGCGGGCTACGGGCAGATGACCGCCGAGGACTGGGTGTACATGATCGAGAACGTCTTCCAGGCGCGGCCCAACTGGAGCGGCTACCCGAACGCCGACGCGTGGTTCCGGATGAACCCCGACTCGGGGGAACGCGAGCCGATTCCCGTCGAGCGGACGGGGACCCGGACGTTCGAAATTCGGCTGTTCGATGTGGACCCCTCGTTCCCGTTCAAACCCATCCTCTGGCGCCAGCAGTGCATCCCGAAGGGGATTCTGGAGAAGTACGTCCCGGACGAGGACACCGAAGGACTCCAACAGGACGAGGAACTCAACTCGCTGGCCTACACGGGGAACCTTGGCCCCTACACGTACGAGGAGTGGGAGCGGTCCGCACGCTACACCGTCACCAGAAACGAGGACTACTACCTCAAAGACGTCGAGGGCGTGCCCGACCGGTTCACGCAGGCCCCCTACTTCGACCAGCAGGTCATCCGGGTCATCAGCGAGGAGAGCACTCGACTCGGCGCGCTGGAGTCGGGCGAGGTTGATTCGACGGGGGTCCCCCCGGACAAGGCCACCCGGTTCGAGAACCTGCCGAACGTCAACGTCAACGTCACGCCCCAGCCGTACGCCCGCATCATCGTCTACAACATGCGGGCGAACGGCTGGGAGCCGTTCCGCTCGAAGGCGGTTCGACAGGCGCTCGGCTTCGCCGTCGACAAGGAGACGGTGGTCGAGAACGTCCTGCGTGGCTACGGACAGGTCGCCCAGACCATGCAACCGAAGTGGTCGGAGTGGTACGACGACAGCGAGGTAGTGGAGTTCGGCGTCGGCGACCGGTACGGCCCGGAACGGACCCGGTCGGCCCTCGAATCCGCGCTCTCGGGCACGGAGTACGGCTACGATGGCGAGACGCTCGTGGACGGCTCGGGCGAGCAGGTGACGCTGTCCATCTACTACGACTCCGGCCAGCCGACCGAGGGAACTATCGCCGAGTTCGTCGCCCAGGAGTTCCGCGAAAACGCGGGGATCGACGTTCAGCCCGAGGCCGTCTCCTCGTCGACCTTCCAGAGCAACTACGTCCAGACGTCGGCGCCACAGGGGACCGACCCCGAGTGGACCGCCGGCGTCTTCAACGGCGGCCCGCGCGACGTCGCCACCAGCGCCGAGCCGTGGGACATGTCTATCAACCTCCAGTTCAACACCTACCCCTTCACGCCCGCGTCGAGCAAGGGCTTCTTCGAACGGCGCGGCGGCATCAACTTCTACGGCTACTACCCCGAGGCGAACATCGCCGAGCTGTACGAGCAGGCGTCGGCGACGACGGACGAGGGGCAGCGGCAGGAGCTGTTCGGCCGGGCGTTCGGCCTCATCAGCGAGGAACAGCCCTTCGGCTTCCTCGCGATGCCGTCGAGCGTGAGCGGCTACGCCGACGATGTCCGCGGCTACGACGAAGAGTTCAACACGGGGTGGGACTCCCAGACATGGTACTTCGCGTGAGCGCGAACGCCGACCCCGGGAGTCGCGGCCCCCGCTCGCCCCGTGGGCGACGGACGGAAGCGGGCCGGGAAGCGCGTAGCGGAGGTCGGTCCGGCCGGTGAGCATGCGCTGGTACGTGGTTCGGCGGGTGGTGTGGGCGGTCGTCGCCACGTTTCTCATCCTCTCGATCACGTGGGGCCTGCTCGCCATCACGCCGAACCCGGCGGCCGAACAGATGCAGTTCCGGGCGGCCGCCAGCGGTGGCTCCGCGGAGGCCGCCGAGGAGGCGTTCGAGGCGCGACGGGGCCTCGACCGCCCGCTGTGGGACCGGTACCGTGAGTATATGACCAACATGGCGACGCTCAACTGGGGCTGGTCACAGAGCCGCTCCCAGCCGGTGACGGCGGCCATCGCCAGCGCCCTCCCCTACACCGCGATTTACTCCGTGCCGACGACCATCCTCTCCATCCTCCTCGGCCTCTCGATCGGTCTCTACTCGGCCACCCACCAGTACACCCGGACCGACTACGCCGCCACCTTCTTCGCCTTCTTCGGCTACGCCATCCCCAACTTCTGGTTCGGGATCATCCTGTTGCTGGTCTTCGGCGTGCAACTCGGCTGGTTCCCGGTCGTCTTCGACTCCGATCTGCCCTTCTTCAGCCTCGGGATGGCTCGCCAGCTCGTCCTCCCCGTCGTCGTGCTGGTGACGGGCACCATCGCGGGGATCATGCGCTACTCGCGGGCGGAGGCGCTGGAGTACGTCGAGGCCGAGTTCGTCAAGACGGCCAAATCCAAGGGGGCGGACGGCTACCGCATCCTCACTCGCCACATCCTGCGCCCGGCCGCGGTGCCGCTGATGACAATCCTCGTCGGCGACATCCTCGGCATCTTCCTCGCGGCGTCGTATCTCGTCGAAGTCGTCTTCGGGATTCCGGGGCTCGGCCAACTGTCGTACAACGCCATCCTCGCCCAGGACACCTCCCTGGTGCTGGGGACGACGCTCATCTTCACGTTCATCTCGGTGATCGGCAACCTGATACAGGACGTGGCCTACACCGTCCTCGACCCGCGGATCGACTACGGTGATCGGTGATGGCGGGACCGGACACCTTCGAGGCGGTCGACTGGGAGGAGACGGGGAGTCGGCTGTCGACACTCTCGCGGCGCGACCGGGGAGCCCTCCTGACCGGCCTCGCCCTCGTCGCCGTCTTCTGCTACGACTACCTCCTCTTGCCCGCCAGTCGCCCGACGATCACGTTCCCCGTCGAGTGGAACGTCACACAGCTCGACTGGCTGTTCGTGACGACGCTGCTCGCGCTCGTCTTCTACGTCGTCGTCCCGCTCTACGACAACCGCCGGCTGACCGCGTACTACTGGCGGGAGTTCCGCAAGAACCGGATGGCCGTGATCAGTCTGGGCTATCTGTTCGTCGTCTTCCTGATCGGCATCGTGGGACCGTTGTTCCTCGAGAAGCCGACGCTCGCGCTCGATCAGGCCTACCAGCCGCCCGTCTACATGAGCGTCGACTCGACGGTCCCGGTCGACTGCCTCGGCGAGATGGTGAACGGGCGGTGTCGGGGGACGATGGACCACCCGCTCGGCACCACCGGCGACGGCAAGGACATCCTCGTCCTCGTCATCTACGGCATGCAGGTGAGCATGAAAGTCGGCCTCATCTCCACCCTGCTGGTCGTGACCATCGGGACGACCGTCGGCACCGTCGCCGCCTACGGCAGCGGCCTCGTCGACGAACTCCTGATGCGCTACGTCGACATCCAACTGGTCTTCCCCGCCTTCTTCCTCTACCTCCTGCTCACCTACCTCTTCGGCGGGAGCCTGTTCATGTTCATCGTCATCTTCGGGCTGACGGGGTGGGGGAGCATCGCCCGCCTCGTCCGCTCCGAGGCGCTCCAGCGGGCCGAAGAGGAGTACATCACCGCCGCCCGGAGCGCCGGCGCGGGCACGCTGTACGTGATCCGACGCCACCTGGTCCCCAACGTCTCCAACAGCGTGATCACCGCCGCCACCCTCCTGATTCCGGGCTTCATCCTCTTCGAGGCCTCCCTTTCGTTCCTCTCGCTTGGCGATCCGACCGTCCCGTCCTGGGGGCAGGTGATCGCGACCGGGCGGAGCGACCTCTCGACGGCGTGGTGGATTTCGACGTTCCCCGGCGTCTTCCTCTTCACGACCATCCTCGCGTTCAACTTCATGGGCGACGCCCTCCGGGACGCATTAGATCCGCGACAGGAGACATGACAGAACCACTACTCTCGATCCGCGACCTGCGCACCGTCTTCCACACCGACGAGGGCCTCGTCCGCGCCGTCGACGGCGTTAGCTTCGACGTGGACCGCGGCGAGACGGTCTGTCTCGTCGGCGAATCCGGGAGCGGCAAGACCGTCACCGGCGAGTCGATTACGCGCCTCATCCGGACGCCGCCGGGCGAGATAGCGGGGGGCGAAATCGTCTTCGACGGCCGGGACCTGACGACGCTCTCGGACGCGGCACTGCGCGACCTCCGGGGTGACCGTATCGCGCACGTCTTCCAGAACCCGCAGGGGGCGCTCAACCCCGTCTACACCGTCGGCTGGCAGATCGTCGAGGCGATCCAGCTCCACCAGGATCTGTCCCGGGCGGAAGCGCGGTCCCGGGGCGTCGACCTCCTCGACCGGGTCGGCATTCCCGAGGCCACCCGCCGGTTCGACGACTATCCCCACGAGTTCTCGGGCGGGATGAAACAGCGCGTCTCCATCGCGATGGCGCTCGCCACGAATCCGGATCTGCTGATCGCGGACGAACCCACCACCGCGCTCGACGTGACGATCCAGAACCAGATCCTCTCGCTCCTGTCGGACCTCCAGGACGAGTTCGACATGAGCATCCTGCTCATCACCCACGACCTCGGCGTCGTCGCCGAGGTGGCCGACCGCGTCGTCGTGATGTACGCGGGGAAGGTGATGGAGCGTGGCGGCGTCTTCGACGTGTTCGAGCATCCCTCGCACCCCTACACCCGGGCGCTCCTCGACTGCCTGCCGGGGCGGGGCGAGCGCGGCGCCACCTCGATCGGCGGGCGGCTCCCGTCGCCGATCGATCCACCGGACGGCTGTCGGTTCCATCCCCGGTGCGACTACGCGGTCGACGCTTGCAGGGAAGGCGATCAGCCCCCGATCTGCGCCGCCGACAGCGACGACGACCACGTCGTCTCGTGTGTCCACTACGAACCCGGCGGCGACCCGTCGGTCGTGCGGGGCGAGGACGAAGAGGCGATGCCGACCGACGGCGGTCGGCCGACGAACGGGGAGGACCGCGCGTGACCCGGCCGTTGCTCGACGTGGAGGGGCTGACGAAACACTATCCGGTCACCGAGGGCGTCCTCCGCAACGAGGTGGGGCGAGTCCGCGCCGTCGACGGCATCAGCTTCACCGTCGACCGGGGCGAGACGCTGGGGCTGGTGGGCGAGTCGGGGTGTGGCAAGTCGACGGCGGCGACGACGGCACTGCGACTGGAAGAGCCGACGGACGGCCACGTCGTCTTCGACGGCGAGGACGTGACGGCGTACGACGACCGGGAACTGAAGCGGTTCCGCCGACGCGCCCAGATGGTGTTTCAGGACCCCACGTCGAGTTTCGATCCGCGCATGAGCATCGGCGAGTCGGTGGGCGAACCCCTCCAGGTCCACGGGATGCGCGACCGGGATCGACGCCGACGCATCGTCGGTGACCTGCTGGAGCGGGTGGGGCTGGACGCGAGCGACATGGACCGCTACCCCCACGAGTTCTCCGGTGGGCAGAAACAGCGGGTGGGGCTGGCGCGAGCGCTCGTCATCAACCCCGATCTGATCGTCGCCGACGAGCCCGTGAGCGCCCTTGACGTGAGCGTGCAGGCGGACATCCTCGACCTGATCGACCGCCTGCAGAGCGAGTTCGGCCTCGCCATCGTCGTCATCAGTCACGACATGGGTGTCGTCCGCGAGGTGTGCGATCGGGTGGCGGTGATGTATCTCGGCGAAATCGTCGAGACGGCCCCCACCGAAGCGCTGTTCGAGGACCCCCAGCACCCCTACACCCGCGCGCTGCTGGGATCGACGCCGGTGGCCGACCCGCGCCGGCGGGGGCAAGGCACCAGCCTCACCGGCGACGTGCCGAGCCCGTCCGACCCACCGCCGGGCTGTCGGTTCCACACGCGGTGTCCCGAGGCGATACCGGACGAGGAGTACGACCTGGACGCCGAGACGTGGCGGGCCGTGTTGAACCTCCGCCTCCGAGTGACGTCGCGGGGCATCGACACCGAGGCCGTCCGCACGTACGCCGCGGAGGGTGACGACCCCGAGACGGCCGACGACGAGGCGGTGCGGGCGGAGATCCGCGCGGAGTTCGACCTCCCCGCGACCCTGCCGGACCCACGGGCCGAGGAGGCGCTGTCGGGGGCGCTGGATCGGCTACTGGTCGACGACGTGGACGGCGCGGCCGAGCGGCTGGCCGACGCCTTCCCCACCGTCTGCCGTCGCGAGCGTCCCGGGCTCGTCCCCGATGGAACCGACCTCTCGGCGGACGAGTGGACGGCGATCAAGGGCTTCCGGGTGTGGGTGTCGGCGCTCGTCGACGCGGACCACGAGACGGTGACTGACCGACTGGAGGCACAGTGCGCGGACGAGACGGACCGTGTCGACCGCCTCGCCGTCCGTGCCGCCTTCCGCCTGCCCGAACCGCTGTCGGATTCGGACGCCGAGCGGGCGGTCGGCGCGGCCGTCGGCTCGCTGCTCGCCGGCGAGGCCGGCGAGGCCGCCGACGAACTGTACGGCGCGTTCGGGCCGCTCCGAGAGAGCGCCTGCCACCTGAATCGCGCGGAATGACGGTGATCAGTCGATGCGGAAGGCCGGCTCGGCCACGTCTTCGCTCCGACACTCGGGACAGGTCGAGGGGTGGTTGATCGGGTCGTCGAAGCCGTCGAACCCACAGTCCCGGCAGGTTGGGGGCGAGACGAGCAGCCGTTCGTCGTCGTCGACGGAGCGGGCGACGTGGCGCAGGTGGTCGTAGACAGCCGACCGTGAGGTGCCGAGGCGAGCGGAGAGATCACTCGCCGTCGCCGGTTCCTCACGGAGCGTCTCGGCGATGCGTTCCCGTGTCGTCGACTCCATAGCCGGCGTTGGCGGGGGGCGGACAAATCCCTTCCCCCTCCCACGACCGATACAAAAAGAACTTGGCACTGTAGGCGGTCGGCAGTGGTATGAAGGCCATCGTCCTGGCGGGGGGGTACGCGACGCGACTCTGGCCGATCACCAAACACCGGCCCAAGATGTTTCTGCCGGTGGGAGAGTCGACGGTCATCGACACCGTCTTCGAGGATCTGGAGGCCGACGACCGCATCTCCGAAGTCTACGTCAGTACCAACGAGCGCTTCGCCGACGAGTTCGCGACCTATCTCGACGGGAGCCGATTCGAGAAACCGACGCTCTCCGTCGAGGACACGACGGACGAAGACGAGAAGTTCGGCGTCGTCGGCGCCCTCGCCCAGCTCATCGACCGCGAGGGCGTCGAGGAGGACCTGATCGTCGTCGCCGGCGACAACCTCATCAGCTTCGACATCGCCGAGTTCGTCGACTTCTTCGAGGCCAAGGGGACGCCCTCGCTCGCGGCGTACGACGTGGGGTCGAAAGAGCGAGCGAAGTCGTACGGACTGGTCGACCTCGACGGCGACCGCGTCGTCGACTTCCAGGAGAAGCCCGCCGACCCGAAGAGCACGCTCGTCTCCATCGCCTGCTACGCCTTCCCCGCGGAGACGCTCCCGCTGTTCGACGAGTATCTGGCCGCGGGCGAGAACCCCGACGAACCGGGGTGGTTCATCCAGTGGATGCAGGCCCGGCGGCCCGTCCACGCGTTCACCTTCGACGGCGCGTGGTTCGACATCGGCACGCCCGAGAGCTACCTCGACGCCATCGCGTGGTATCTCGACGGCGACGACTACGTCGCGCCGGACGCGGCGGTCGAGAACTCCGAACTTCGGGGGAACGTCCACGTGATGCCCGGGGCCGAAGTCGTGAACTCGACGCTCGAACGGACGGTCGTCTTCCCGAACGCGACCATCCGCGACGCGGACGTGCGCCGGTCGATCATCGACGAGGAGACGCGGGTCGAGAACCTCGACCTCGCGGACGCCCTCATCGGCGCTCACTCGACGATGACGAACGGGGAGTGATACTGCCGGCTGTAAGTCAATCAAGATATCCGCCACCCCCGGGTGACGGATATCTTGAAACAGTTACAGCCGACAGTATGAGGCTCACCCCAACCGCGCGTCCGTGATCCGGAGGTGGCCGCGCGACCCCTCCCACACCCGCTCCCACGCCAGTTCGATCGGGCGGGACATATGCGGCCCGTCGGTCACCAGCGTCTCGAACTCGCCGCCCTCGCCGAGCGGGTGGACGCCGTATCGCTCGTTCAGGTCGAGCAGGTCCGCGAGCGCGTCGGCGTCGAGCCGACGGCCCAGCCACGACTCGTCGAGGCCCGCGGCCGCGACCTGAACGATCAGAATCTCGAAACCGGCGTCCAGCATCGCCTCGGCCAGGTCGACCGGGTCGCGCTGCCAGAGCGGGGCGTAGAGGCCGATCCCGAGTCGGTCGCACATCGCCTCGATCCGGCTCGTCTGAAACTCGCTCTCGACGGCGCCGGCGGTGACGCCGACTAGCTCCGACTCCGCGGCCAACTCGCGGAGCGCGGCCTCCAGCGGTTCGAGTTCGGCGTCGCCCTGCGCGCCCGAATCGATGGCGGCTTCCGCGCCCAGATCGTCGGGGTCGATCTCCAGCAGGTCGATCCCGATGCTCTCGGCCGCGAGCGCGGCGAGATCGGTCGCCGGGACGTGGTACATGTAGGAGTCGTCGCCGGGGTGGACGGTCACCAGCCGGGTGACGTTCAGATCGTCTTCGAGCGCGCGGTACAGCGCCCACGCGGAGTCTTTGCCGCCGGAGAAGAGACTCGCCCACTCGCCGTCCCGAGGAGCGTCGCCGTCGTCGGTCATCACCGCCGCTACGGCGGGCGGGGGGTTAGGGGCTGTGGTTCGGGCGGTCGCGAGCGTGCCCGTCGAGCGCCGGGCCTACATGTAGCCCAGGTCGCGGAGGCGCTCCATCAGGTCCTCCTTGTCTTGGGCCCGGCCAGCGCGCTCGGTCGTGTTCGCCATATCCTGGAGCCACGCGGGCTCCTCGTCGGACTTCTCGGTGCTGACTTCGCTGCCGAGCGACCGGAAACCGGCGAAGTACTTCGGGCTGACGGGGATGTCGGCCTGCGTGAGGCCGTTGGGCAGGTCGTCGGCGCCCTGCGGGACGTAGCCCTCGTCCGGGAAGTCCTCGACCGTGTCGGGGACGACGTAGTTCCAGAAGGCGTCCCACACGTCCGGCTCCGCGAACTGCAGGATCGGCTGGATGCGGTCGTGGGGCGGGTAGATGTCGGGGTCGTGACGCGGGCTGAAGAACGTCTCGTCGGCGCGGGCCTCCTGTTCGTCCCAGCGGACGCCGGAGATGACGCCGTCGATGCCGTACTCCTCCAACGCGTCGTTGAGGGCGACCGTCTTCAGCAGGTGGTTGCCGACGTAGGTGTCGAGCAGGAACGGGAAGTCGTCCTCCTCGTACTCCAGAATGTTGCGGATGTGGTGCTGGTTGTGCTCGGAGAGCGCCGAAACGGGGATGTCGTCGCCCGGCTCCAGCCCGTGTTCGTCGACGTACGCGCCCACGTCCTCGTTGCGGGCGTAGATCACGTCGAGGTCCCACTCCTCGGCCCAGTGGTCCACGAAGTCGTGGATGGCGTCGAAGTGCTGGTAGTGGTCGATGAAGACCGCCGGCGGCGTCTCGAGGTCGAACTGTTCGGCGACCTCCTTGATGAAGTACAGGGTGAGCGTCGAGTCCTTGCCGCCGGTCCACATCACGGCGGGGTTCTCGTACTGTTCGAGGCCGATCCGCGTGACTTCGATGGCCTTCTCGATCTTGTCTTCGAGCGTGGGGTAGTCGTCAGGGGTCTCACCCTCGCCGTCCGTGTAGTCGACGTCGAGGTAGTCGGGGAACTCGCTCATCGTGTAATTATATGTAATTAGCCTCGCTAAAGTGTTTTTTGACTCCGGACGCGAACACGGACGTCACGGGCGTGTGATTCGGTAACACGGGGGCGACGATCGCCGAGTGGGGGTGTCTACTCGTCGTCCTCGTCTTTCATCTTGCCGAGCTGGTCGATCAGGTCGTCGGTCGACGCGTCCGTCTCGAAACTGACCGTGCCCTCGTGGTCGTTCTCGTGGACGGAGACGCCCTCACTGTCGTCGTCGGCGTCGACGTTCTGGTTCTGCTGTTCGGATTCATCGTAGCTCCCAAAACCCATACCTCGACCTCCACGTCCCGGAGAATAAAACACCCGGTACACCGCCGCCCCGTTCGACACTCTCATACATAGCCCCGTAGAACGGTGCTGCCATGCGGCCGATTCCACGCCGAGGCGTCGCCGCCGTCCTTCTCCTCGGGCTCGTCGCCCTCCTCGTCGTCCACGGGACGCTCGCGCCAGACCCGGCGGCGGGGCGGTTCCCGGGCAACGACGCCGTCGCGGCGGGGACGCTCACGGCGGGCGACCGGGTGGTCGTCGCCGGCACCGCCCGCGGCGACGCACCCGCTGGCACCCGCCTCGACCTCGACCGCGGCCCGACGGTCGTCGTTCGCGGCCTCGACGCCGATCCGGGCGCCGACGTGTGGCTCTACGGGACCTACGAGGAGGGGACGATCAGGAACGAACGGGCCGTCGTCCGTGCGCCGTGGGAGATCACCTATCTCTACGCCGTATCGGCGCTCGGCGGCCTGTTCACGCTCGGCCGAGTCGTCCGGACGTGGCGCGTCGACACCGATCGCTGGGTCGTCGTGCCCCGGGAGGGCGACGATGGCTGACCTCCTCACGCACGTCCTGACCGCCTACGTCCTCGCGGCGCTGCTCTCGCTCCGAGACGACCGGATCACGCCCGCGATGACGACGGCCGCGATGGTCGGCGGCCTCGTGCCGGACCTGAACCGACTCGGCCTCGTCGTCCAGTCGTCGGCCGTCGAGTCGGCGCTCGGTGTGCCGTTCAGTTGGGACGCGCTCGGGACCGTCGGCGGCGTGGCCGTCGCGCTCGGACTCGGGACGCTCGCCGTCCCGCCCCGGCTTCGACGCCGGACGGCCACGCTGCTGGCACTTGGTGTCCTGTCGCATTTCCTGCTCGACTACCTCCTCTTCTTCCCGTCGGGACACACCCATCCCTACCTCTGGCCGCTGACGGCGGCGGGACTGCCGGGACCGGGGCTGTATCTGAGTTCGGCGCGGTGGCCGGCCGCTGTCGCCGCGACATGTGCGGCGCTGGCGTGGCTGGCGAATCGGCGGCAGAAACGAGTCGGGCGCGTGTCGGACAGTCGGAACTAGCTGATGAACTGGTTTCCAGGGTGCAGGTACCTCTACGGTAGGCACCGAGGACGCGAAACGTATGCTGGTTGCGATCGTATTCATCCGATTGATCGATCCCAACACCCGTGCTGAATACAGGGCGCGCATTCAGCGTAGCGATAAACTGCCTTGCATGGGCCGGGTAGGACAACCAATCAGTGACTCTACTGATCGTTTTCCATCCGTTTTGAGTCGCGAGCCGGACAAATTGATAGGGCGCTTAGGACCGTCTGACGAGGTCGACCTGGATTCGGTATTTTCAATCACCTGGAAGAACGGGAGTATAATGATGGATAGTGCCGTTGGAAGGGGACGTCAGGGCCCGGATGTCGACGTCCCCACGCTCCTCGGTGACGACCACGAAGCGTTCGAGACGGTCCTCTCGGGCGAGGGGACCGGTCCGGTTGCCGTCGTGGGCGAGCCCTTCTCCGGACGCGGGTCAGTCCTAGACCGTGCTGTGCGGGAACTGGACGCAACCCGGGTCAGCCTTGACCCGGGCGACGGGGTCGACCGAATCCGGGCGAAGACCAACGGGGCGCCAGTCGTGATAGAGGACTGCCAGCACCTGTACGAGCGTCGCATCGGCGGCTTCGAAGCGCTGTCCGCGTTTCTCGACGACCTGGCGAGCATCGATGCGAGAGTGGTGACCGGCTGGAATCGGTATGCGTGGGCGTACCTCACGGCAGTGCAGGCCCTCGACCGAGAGTTTCCCGTCACCGTTGAGATCCAGCCCCTTTCCGCAGAACGGACCGCGGAACTCGTGCTAGCTCGGTACGACGAGATGCCGGCGTTCGTCGCAGACGACCCCGAGCGGGGTGGTTTAATCGTCACGACGCGCCACGAGCTTGGCTGGCGGGACTGGTCAGTGTCGGTGCCGGTCCCCATGCTGGACCCAGTCGTAGCCAGGGATCTGTTTTCGGATGGAAATCTGGACCCAAAGGACGTAACGTTCGGCCGGCTCGCTGCGGTCTCGAACGGGAACCTCGGTGTCGCCACGGCGATCTGGGAGACCCATCACGGGTCGGAGGTGCGCCCGAGCGACATCGCCGTCCCCGCATCCGATCGGGACTTGGACCGCGAGGAGGCATTTTGTCTGCGGATCGTACTCGCGAAAGAGCGGGTCAACCGGGCACAGCTCACGGGAATCGTCGACGGACTCGACCGGGTCCTCGGGCGCCTCTCGCGCGACGGCCTCGTCACGATCGAGGACGGTATCGTGGAACCGGTACCGGCGGCGGTGCCGGCTGCCGCCGCGACGACCGAACGGGGGCGGATACTGTGACCGCGCTTCAGGTGCTGGTGGATCTGGGGATCGACCAAGAGATGCTCGCGGGGATCGTGGGAGTACTCGTGGCCGCGTATCTGGCCAGCCGTGTCGTCGGGTATGCGCTCATCGCGGTCGCCGAGCGCAGCCCCCGCCGACGGATTAGTATCAAGATGTTGGTTCCAATCGCGCGGTTTCTTATCTACGGGATCGCAGCGTTTCTGGTTCTGGGACCATTACTCAGGCTTTCAACCGCACAGTTGCTCGCAGCGTCGGGACTGCTCGGGGCGGCCCTGGGGTTCGGCCTAAAGGACCTCTTCGCGGGGATGATCGGCGGGCTGGTACTCATCACCGAGCGTCCTTACCAGGTCGGCGACAAGGTCACCATCGACGGCGACTACGGCGAAGTGACCGACATCGGCCTCCGGGCGACGACGCTGATGACGCCCGACGACAGCGCCGTCAGGGTTCCGAACGCCACGCTGTTCACCGCAAACGTCTCGAACGCCAACGACGGACGCCCGGAGATGATGGTCGTCGTCGAACTCGCGGTCACCGCCGGGGCCGATGTCGGTCGAGCGAGTGAGATCGTCGAGGAGGCCATGGTGACCTCGAAGTACGTCTACGTCGACGACGACCGCCCGTTCGCGGTCTTGGTCGAGGACGAGTCCTACTATCGGACAATCCGCGGCAAGGCGTATGTAGCTGACCTGCGCGACGAGTTCGCGTTCGCTTCGGACGTGACAGAGCGCTCGATGGCCGCCTTCGCCAGTGAAGGGATCGAAATGCCCGAAGCGCCCGTCCACATCTCCGAGCACCGCTGACCCTGCGTGTCGCCTGTCGGGTCGTCCGATCGAAACGAGTGTCTCGAAGGTCGATTCTGGAGCGAATCACTTCTCAGGCCCGGCTCTATGTCCGCTCGTTGTAACGGCTCGGCTCACGTTTTATTTTCCTGAAACGAACACCGACTTCTGCTGAATATGCTCTGTATTCAACAGACAAATTTTATATGGAATTTGTCATTCGTATCCCCGTCGAACGACTCCCGATCCGAATTACGGAGTCACGATTCCCGGATGGAACGTGAAAAAACAGGTTCCGTACCTCGATCGGATGGAACCTAACGCTTAGGCACCGACGCTACGAAATGAACTGGTTGTCCCGCCAGTTCACGCCGTTCTTTTCCGCTTGGGACTGGCTGGGGTTCTCGACGACTTCGACGGAGGCGGGACGGTCCTCGCCCTCGACGATGCGTGTCGCCTTGAGGTCGTCGTCCTCCTCGACGATGGCGGTCAGCGTCCCCTTCTCGGACATCCGGGCGATGTCCCGGAGGACGAGGAACATGGGATACTGGAGCGCGGTGTTCTGGAGCACCGTCTCGCGGTCACCCTTGAAGCAGGCGAACTCGACGAGTTCGGACGGAATCTCCTCTTCTTCCTCCTGCCACGGGCCGCCGGCCCGCGGGGGCTCCTCCTCGTACACCCGCGTCTCGGTGATGCTGGCTTTGAGTTGGGCCGTCGGCGTGTACTTGCTCAGGTCTTCGTCTTCGGAGACGGCCTTGAGGATGAGCGTGTTGTTGCGTCGTGTGAGGTTGACGTCGGCGATTTCGGGAGGGAGTTTCGGGTCCCCCTCGAAGTAGTCCTGCACGTCTTCGAGTGGCAGTTCGAGCGTCGAATGGAGTCGATATACGCGGCCTGACATAGTTTGTTCTCGGCGAAGGTGGCACCGCTACGCCCGTCTACCGACCTGTACGGGGCGTATGTTTATATGACCTGCTGTTCCGATTGGATGGCGAACACGTCCGGCTACTCGCCGGCGAGGGTCGCCTCGAGTTCGCCCCGTTCGTCGAGTTCTGCGAGCACGTCGCTCCCGCCGACGAACTCGCCCTCGACGTACGTCTGGGGCGTCGTCTCCCACCCGCTGTGGGATTCGAGCGCCTCGCGGAACTCCGGCAGCGCCGGCAACACGTCCACCGTCTCGAAGTCGTCGACGTACTGGTCGATCAGTTCGAGCGCGCGCTGGGAGTAGCCACACTGGGGCATGAGGCGGTTCCCCTTCATGAACAGCACCACGTCGTTCTCGTCGATGGCGGTGTCGACCCGCTCTTTGACGGTTTCGGCGTCGAGGTCGCTCCCGGGTTGGAACGTCATGACCACACGTACGACACCGCGAGTAAAAGGGGTTGCGCACCGACGGTGCCGGAACGGGAGCTCACTCCGTCGCCGAGTCCGCCAACGACGCCGCCCCTATTCCGGCGGCGTCCCCGCCAACAACGCCGCCCCTATTCCGGCGGCGTCCCCGCCAACAACGCCGCCCGCCCGGTGTAGCCCGCGGGCGTCAGCGCCCGGAGCTCCGCCCGCACCGACTCGTCCACGTCGAGGTCGTCGAACAGGTCGCGGAAGTCCTCGATGGTCACCCGTTGACCCCGCGTGAGTTCCTTCACGCGTTCGTACGCCTCGGTGTCGCCCTCGCGGCGGAGGATGGTCTGGACCGCCTCGCCGATCACTTCGGGCGTCCCGTCCAGTTCCTCGCGCATCACCTGCTCGTTCGGGACGACTTTCCCCAGCCCTGCCTCCGTCTTTCGGTAGGCGATGAGGCAGTGCCCGAGCGCCGCGCCCATATTTCGTTTGACCGTCGAATCGGAGAGGTCGCGCTGGAGGCGGGAGGTGGTGACGTAGTCCGCGAGGAAGGTGAGATCCGAGTTGGCCTTCGAGAGGTTACCTTCGCTGTTCTCGAAGTCGATGGGGTTCACCTTGTGGGGCATCGTCGACGACCCGGTCTCCCCCTCGACCGCGCGCTGCCCGAGGTAGCGGTCGGAGACGTAGAGCCACGCGTCCCGATCCAAATCGAGGAGGACGTTGTTGACGCCACGGAGGGCGTCGAACAGGGCAGCGATGTCGTCACAGGAGTTGACCTGCGTCGCGAGCGGCGTGTGGTCGAGGCCGAGATCGGTGACGAACGCGCGGGACACGGCCGGCCAGTCCACGTCGGGGTAGGCGGCGTCGTGGGCGGCGTACGTGCCCGAGGCGCCGGCGAGCTTACCGGAGAGGCCGGCAGCGGCCTCGCGGACCCGACCCATCGTCCGCCCGAGGCGCGCGGCGACGACGGCCATCTCCTTGCCGAAGGTGGTGGGCGTCGCGGGTTGGCCGTGCGTTCGCGCCAGCATCGGCGTGTCCCGGTAGTCGTGGGCCAGCGTCGTCAGTTCGTCGCGCACGTCCGCGAGCGCGGGGAGCAGCACGTCCTCTACGGCGGGTTCGAGCAGCAACCGGTGGGCGAGGTTGTTCACGTCTTCGCTGGTGAGGCCGAAGTGAATCCACGGATGGAGCGACTCCCGCGTCCGCGTCCGCAGGAAGTACTCCACCGCCTTCACGTCGTGGTTGGTCGCGTCGTACCCCGCGGCGCCCTCGGTTTCGAGGCGCTTGATCAGGCGGGCGTCGTCGGCGTCGAAGGCTTGGTAGCAGGCACGCAACGACTCGCGTTCCTCCGCGTCGACGGTCAGGGGCGTCGCGTCGAGGTCGGCCAGTGCGAGCAGATACTCGACTTCGACGCGGACGCGTGCCCGCATGAGCGCCGACTCGCTGGCGTACGGAACGAGGGGTTCGGTGTACCGCGCGTAGCGCCCGTCGAGCGGCGAGACGGCCGCGAGCGGGTCGCTCCGTGGCAGATCGGTCATGGGCGGCAGTGTCCGGGGACGACGCAAAAGCGTACCGGTCCGCCGAGTCGGAACTGTTTTTCCCTCGCGCACGCCTCCCTCGTGCATGCTCCGAATCGCGGGTCTCGCCGGCAATCGCGGACGGAACCTGATGCACATCGCGGATCTGGCGCCCGGCGGCGCCGAGGTGTCGGTGGTCCTCTCGGACCACGAATCGGCGCCGGCCCTCGCGGCGGCCGCCGACCGCGGCATCCCGACCGAAGTCGTCGAACGCGGCGACGACACTCGCGCCGACCACGAGGCACGGGTGCGCGACCATCTCGACGACTACGAGTTCGACCTCGTCTGCATGGACGGCTACATGCGCGTCCTCTCGGCGGAGCTGCTGGACGCCCTGCCGACGGTGCTCAACGTCCACCCGTCGCTGCTCCCCGCCTTCCGCGGCGACGACGCTCACCAACAGGCGCTCGACGCTGGGGTGCGCACCACGGGCTGTACCGTCCACGTCGCCACCGAAGCGCTGGATGCGGGTCCCATCGTCACCCAGGAGGCGGTGCCCGTCTACGAGGGCGACGACGCCGACGACCTGAAGCGGCGCGTCCTCCACGAGGCCGAGTTCAAAGCGTATCCGCGCGCAGTGAAGTGGTTCGCCGAGGACCGCGTCGACGTCACTGATGACGGCGTCACCGTCGACGGCGACGAGGCGGGACGGTTCCCCGCCCGCCGCGTCGTCGCCGACGACCGGAGCCGGACGCTACGCTACGGCGAGAACCCCCACCAGGACGCCGCGCTCTACGCCGACGCGGGCGACGACGGCGCGAGCGTCGTCCACGCCGACCAGTTGAACGAGGGCGCGAAGGCGCTCTCGTACAACAACTACAACGACGCCGACGCCGCCCTCGACCTGATCCGGGAGTTCGACGACCCGGCCGCCGCGGTGATCAAACACACCAATCCGGCGGGGTGTGCGACCGCCGACTCGCTCTCGCAGGCCTACGACGACGCCCTCGCGACCGACGCGATGAGCGCCTTCGGCGGTATCGTCGCGCTCAACCGCCCTTGCGACGCCGCGACGGCCGAGTCCATCGTCGAGTCGTTCAAGGAAGTCGTCGTCGCGCCCGGCTACACCGACGGCGCCCTCGACGTGCTCACCGGGAAGGAAAACCTCCGAGTGCTGGACGTGGGCGAACTCGGCGAACGGAACGATGCGCTGACCGAGAAGCCGCTGACCGGCGGCCGTCTCGTACAGGAGCGCGACGACTGGGCGCCGACCCGGGACGACCTCGATATCGTCACCGACCGCGACCCCACCGAGGAGGAAGTCGAGACGATGCTGTTCGCGTGGCGGACGCTGAAACACGTCAAATCCAACGGGGTCCTGTTCGCGTCGGGAACCGAGACGGTCGGCATCGGCATGGGACAGGTCAGCCGCGTCGACGCCGTCCGGCTGGCGGCGATGAAATCCGAGGAACACGCGGAGGGGAAGTCCGCCGAGGGTGCCGTGATGGCCTCGGACGCCTTCTTCCCGTTCCCCGACGGCGTCGAGGAGGCGGCGAAGTCGGGCATCTCGGCGGTGATCCAGCCCGGCGGCTCGGTCAACGACGAGGACGTGATCGCCGCTGCCGACGAACACGACATGGCGATGGCGTTCACCGGACACCGGTGTTTCCGCCACGACTGAGGGGAGTGGCTGAAGCTCACGGGACGAGCAGTGGCGAGTTCCGTGGTGTTTCCGCCACGACTGACGGACGGGTCCGACGAACTCTCGATGCCAACGGCCACCTCGACGTGGACCGCGATCACTTCGGCATCTCCCGGACGGAGAACATCGCGCCGTCGGGTTGGTAGCCGGCCCCCGCCGCTCACCCGGTGTAACAACGTTTAAGCGCGGCTCGCCACCACGACCACCCATGACGATAACCGTTCCCGGACCGACGCTCGGCGTCGTCGGCGGCGGCCAACTCGGCCGGATGCTCGCCGAGGCGGCCGCCCCCCTCGGCGTCGAGGTGATCGTGCTCGACCCGACGCCGGACTGCCCGGCCGCGCCGGTCGCCCGCGACCAGATCGTCGGCGACTTCGACGACCCTGAGGCGATCGGTCGGCTGGCCGAGCGCACCGACGCGCTGACCTACGAGATCGAACTCGCGGACCCGGACCACCTCACGACGGCGAGCGCCGAGGCCGACGTACCGGTCCACCCGACGCCGGAGACGCTCCGGACGATCCAGGACAAGTGGCTCGAAAAGGAGATGCTCGACGCGGCCGGAATTTCGGTTCCTGCGTACCGCCGCGTCGACTCGGTGGCCGACCTCGAGGCGGCCGTCGAGGAGTTCGGCGCGGTCATGCTGAAGGCGCGCCACGGCGGCTACGACGGCCGGGGCAACGTCCCCGTGCACTCGGTCGACGAGGCCGAAGACGCGATCCGCGAGGTCGGTTCGGTCGACGAGCCGAACGCTCTCGCCGAGACGTTCGTCGACTTCGAGCGCGAGGTGTCGGTCATCGGCGTGCAGGGCGACGACGAGATCCGGACCTTCCCCGTGGGCGAGAACGTCCACGAGGACGAGATCCTGCGTGAGACGATCGTTCCCGCACGGACGAGTGATGCGGTGAAAGAGCGCGCACAGGCCGTCGCCCGCGACGTGCTCGACGCCCTCGACGGCCGCGGCGTCTTCGGCATCGAACTGTTCGAGACGAGCGAGGGCGAGATCCTCGTCAACGAGATCGCACCGCGCCCCCACAACTCCGGCCACTGGAGCATCGAAGGCGCGATCACCTCGCAGTTCGAACAGCACGCCCGCGCCGTCCTCGGATGGCCGCTGGGATCGACCCGCCAGCGCGCGCCGACGGTGAGCGCCAACGTCCTCGGCACGGTCGACGAGACGCGACCGGCCACCCTCGCCGGCGTCGAACACGTCCTCGAACGCGAGGGGGCGAACCTCCACTGGTACGGCAAGGACGACGTGCGCCCACTCCGCAAGATGGGCCACGTGACGGCGACAGGCGACGTGGACGCCGACCTGGACGACCTGCTCGCATCGACCCGCGAACTGCGCGACAGCCTCACCTTCCGATGACCGACGCTATCGACGACCTGATCGACGAGTTGCACGTACAGGCCGACGCCGACCGTCCGACCGAGGAGACGCCGGAGGTGGGCATCGTCATGGGATCGGACTCGGATCTCGACGTGATGGCGGGGGCGTACGAGGCGCTGAAGACCCTCGATTTCGCGGAACAGACCGACTACCACGACGCGCCCGAGGCCCGGTTCACCTTCGAGAGCTACGTCGTCTCGGCCCACCGGACGCCGGACCTGCTGTACGCCTACGGCGAGACGGCGGCGGATCGGGGTCTGGACGTGATCATCGCGGGCGCGGGCGGGAAGTCCGCGGACCTGCCGAACATGACCGCCTCCATCGCCTACCCGCTCCCGGTGATCGGCGTGCCGGTGCAGGAGAAATCCGTGGATTCGGTGATCGGGATGCCGACGGGCGCGCCGATCGTCGCCGTCGACGCCGGGAAATCCTACAACGCGGCGCTGTCAGCGGTACAGATCCTTTCTCGCGAACACGACGAACTCGTCGACCGACTGGCGGCCGAACACGACGACCTCCGGGCGGGCGTCGCCGACGTGTCACGGGCGCTTCACGACCTCGGGATCGACGGGTTTCGCGACCGGCAGGAGTAGGCGGACGCGCCCCCGCGACAAGCCGTGAATCGGCCACATTCGGGCGTAAAATCGGCTCACGGCCCTGAATTTCATAGATCAACGCTTATGGGGTAGCACTCCTAACCCCCGAGATGACAGGACTCAAGGTATGAATCAGTGGATAGCAATCGGTGCACTCGGCCTGGTCGGCGTCGGCATCCCCATCGGCATGATGGTGGTGTCCGCGCTCCTCCGGCCGACGATCACCGAACAGGGAAAGACCGTCATCTACGAGAGTGGTGAGGTCCCGACGGGAACGGCGCACGTCCAGTTCAACATCCAGTACTACATGGTCGCGCTGCTGTTCGTCGTCTTCGACGTCGAAACCGTCCTGATCTTCCCGTGGACGTTGATCTATCGGTCCGCGCTGGAAGGCGGGGCGACCCTCGTCGAGACCCTCGTGCCGATGCTGGTGTTCATCGGGGTTCTCGTCGTCGGTCTCGTCTGGGCCTGGCGGAACGGCGCGGTCGAGTGGGTCAAGAGTCCGCGCGCGAACCGCCGCAAAACGGAGCGTCAATCATGAGTAGCGAACAGGAACGATTCGTCACCGACACAAGTCAGGTAGGAAGCGAGACACGCGACGCCCGTCTCGGGGCGTCGGGAACCGACAACCGGTTCAACTCCAAACTTCGCGAGGCGTTCGGCTCCTCGCCGTTCATCCTCACGAAGTTCGACCGGTTCATGGAGTGGGTGCGTGGCTCCTCGATGTTCATGCTACAGTTCGGCATCGCCTGCTGTAGCATCGAGATGATGCACACGTACGCGGTCAAACACGACCTCGACCGGTTCGGCGCGGGCGTGCCGCGCGCGTCGCCGCGACAGGCCGACGTGATCATCGTCCCGGGGACCATCGTCTCCAAGTTCGCCCCGCGGATGAAGCGCGTCTACGACCAGATGCCCGAACCCAAGTTCGTCGTCGGCATGGGGTCGTGTACCATCTCCGGCGGGCCGTTCCAGGAGGGGTACAACGTCGTCAAGGGTGCCGAGGAAGTCATCCCGGTCGACATCCACGTTCCCGGCTGCCCGCCCCGGCCCGAGGCGCTGGTCTACGGCGTCGCCAAACTGCAGGAACGCATCGCCAACGGCGAGAGTTCGCCGGTGACGGTCAAGCCGTACGAACTCGAACAGTTCAGCGACCTCGACCGCGACGAAGTGGTCGACAAACTCGCCGAACAGATCGACGAGGACGACCTCGTCATGCGGTACAACTGGGCCGACTCGCCATGAGTCTGGAAGAATCAACACCGGACACGGTCGACACGGAACCGACGACGGCCGAAGAGATCGACGCCCTGCTGGGCGATCTGGTCCTCGACCGGGACGACCACCTCAACGCGCCGGGCTTCGTCGTCCGACCCGACGAGGTGCAGGACACCCTCTTTCGTCTGCGCGACGAGGCCGGCTACGACCACCTCTCCTGTGTCACCGCACAGGAGTACGAGGACCGCTACGAGTCTATCTACCACCTCAAGAAGTACGACGACCCCACCGACGAAGTGAGCGTCGTCGTGCCGACGCCGACCGACGAACCGGTGAGCGAGTCGGCCGAACCCGTCTACCGCACGGCCGACTGGCACGAGCGTGAGGCGTACGACCTCGTCGGCATCCAGTACGACGACCACCCCGACCTGCGTCGCATCCTCCTCCCCGAGACGTGGCAGGGCCACCCCCTGGGTCGGGACTACGATCAGGATCGGCCACAGATCGTCCCCCTGCGCGAACACGCCAACCCGCTGCAGGAAGACCACGCGAGCGACGCGGGCGATACGATGTTCCTCAACATCGGGCCCCACCACCCGGCGACCCACGGCGTCCTCCACCTCAAGACGGTGCTGGACGGCGAACAGGTGGTCGACGTGGAGTCCGACATCGGCTACCTCCACCGGTGTGAGGAGCAGATCTGTCAGCAGGGGACGTATCGCTACCAGATCATGCCCTACCCGGACCGCTGGGACTACATCTCGGCGGGGCTGCTCAACGAGTGGGCGTACGCCCGCGTCGCGGAGGACCTCGCGGACATCGAGGTGCCGGAGTACGCGCAGGTCATCCGGACGATGGGCGCCGAACTCTGCCGGATCGCGGCGCACATGCTCGCGGTCGGCACCTTCGCGCTCGACGTGTACGGCGACTTCACCGCCATCTTCATGTACGCCGTCCGGGACCGCGAGAAGGTCCAGAGCATCCTCGAGGAGCTGACGGGCCAGCGGCTGATGTTCAACTACTTCCGGCTCGGCGGGGTCGTCTGGGACCTGCCCGAACCCCGCGAGGACTTCTTCGAGATGATCCGGGACTTCCTCGACGACCTGCCGGAGGCGCTGGAGGAGTACCACGACATGATCTCGGCAAACGAGATCCTGCAGGTGCGCACGGTCGACACGGGCGTCCTGCCGCCGGAGGTCGCCAAGAGCTACGGAGCCACGGGACCGGTCGCCCGCGGGTCGGGCATCGACTACGACCTTCGTCGCGACGATCCGTATGGCTACTACGACGAACTCGACTGGAACGTGTCCGTCGAGGACGGCTGTGACAACTACAGCCGCCTGCTCGTCCGGCTGCGCGAGGTGGAGGAGTCCGCGAAGATCATCGAGCAGTGTGTCGACCTGCTGGAGGACTGGCCGGAAGACGAACGGACGATCCAGTCGAACGTCCCGCGGACGATCCGCCCGGACGACGACACCGAGATCTACCGCGCGGTCGAGGGCGCGAAGGGCGAACTCGGTATCTACGTGCGCGCGGACGGCACCGAGAAACCCGCGCGGTTCAAGATCCGGAGCCCGTGCTTCTCGAACCTCCAGACGCTTCCGGAGATGTCCAACGGCGAGTACATCCCCGACCTGATCGCGTCGCTCGGTAGCCTCGACATCGTCCTCGGCGAGGTGGATCGCTGATGGATCTGCTGCTCCAGTCGGGAACCGGCACGCCGACGGGGACCGCGAACGCGACGGCCAACGCGAGCGCTGCGGGGCCGGTGACGACACTGCCCGAGACCATCTCGGGCGCGCTCGGCCTCTCGGGCACCCTCGGCGACGTGGTCGGCGGGCTGATCGGCGCCTTCCTCATCGCCAACATCATGCTCGGCATGACGGCGCTGGCCGGCCCGTGGGCCAAGCGGAAGATCACCGCCGCGTTCACGGACCGCATCGCCGTCAACCGGATCGGTCCCTTCGGCCTGCTGATCATCGTGGCCGACGCGGTCCGGCTGCTCTCGAAGGAGCTGATCGTCCCGGACGGCGTCGACCGCCCGGCGTGGGACATCGCGCCCATCGTCCTGCCGTTCTCGGCGCTGCTCGGCTTCGCGGTCATCCCACTCGGGAGCGGTCTCCAGCTCGCGGACCCGGAGACGGGCATCGTCTTCGCGTTCGCGGCCGCATCCATCGCGTCGGTCGGGCTCGTGATGGCCGGCTACGCCTCGAACAACAAGTTCTCGCTGCTGGGGGCGCTCCGTGCCATCGCCCAGAATCTCGCCTACGAGATCCCGCTGGTCATCACGGCGGCGTCGGTGATCATCTTCGCCGGCACCTTCCGGACGAGCGAGATCGTCGCCGCACAGACGGAGACGCTCGTCACGGTCGCGGGCATCGCGATCCCGGGCTGGTACGCGTTCGTCAACCCGTTCGCGTTCGTTCTGTTCGTACTGGCGAACATCGCGGAGATCGGCCGCAACCCGTTCGACATCCCGGAGGCGCCGACCGAAATCGTCGCCGGGTACCAGACGGAGTACTCCAGCGTCTACTTCGTCCTGTTCTACCTCGGGGAGTTCATCCACATTTTCCTCGGCGGCGCGCTGATCGCCGTCCTCTTCCTCGGCGGGCCGGCGGGCCCGGTCCTGCCCGGATTCGTCTGGATGGTTATCAAGATGTGGGCGTTCTTCCTGTTCACGCAGTGGGCCCGCTCGGCGGTCCCGCGCGTGCGTATCGATCAGTTAATCGAGATCGGCTGGAAGGGGATGCTCGTGCTCTCCTTCGCGAACCTGGTGCTCACGGCAGTCCTCGTGGGAGTGATCGCGTAATGATTGGAATCCTCAAAGGCATGGCGGTGACGATGAAACACGCGCTGGACGGCAAGACGTTCACCGTCGAGTATCCCGACGTGGCGCCGGAAGTGAGCCCGCGGTTCCGCGGGGTCCACAAGTTCAGCCAGGAGCGCTGCATCTGGTGTCGGCAGTGCGAGAACGTCTGTCCGAACGACACGATCCAGATCGTGCAGGACGACCAGCGCAACGGCGAACAGTACAACCTCCACATCGGCCAGTGTATCTACTGCCGACTCTGCGAGGAGGTGTGTCCGGTGGACGCCATCCTGCTCACTCAGAACTTCGAGTTCACCGCCGACACGAAAGACGACTTCGTCTACAACAAAGAGCAGTTGAAGAACGTCCCGTGGTACAAGGGGATCGACCCGCTCGAATCCCGGAACCCGGACCGAAGCGCGTGGATCGGCGAAGGCGACGGGGAGATCGACTACCAGTGATAGCCGAGCCGGCACTGCGCCGTCTCGAAACGTTCAAAGGAATACCTCAAGCAAACTCAAGCAATGGTGTATGAAACGATCGCGTTCGCGCTGTTCGCCCTGATAACACTGGGCTGCAGCCTGGGCGTCGTCCTGGTCGAGGACGTGTGGCACTCCGCACTCCTCCTCGGCGGCGCCCTGTTGAGCGTCGCGGTACATTACGTGATGATGCAGGCGGAGTTTCTCGCCGCCATGCAGATCCTCGTCTACGTCGGCGGGGTGCTCATCCTCATTACGTTCGCCGTGATGCTCACCAAATCGACCTCGGCAGCGGAATCGGCATCGACAACGGAGGTGCGTGAGACGTGACGACGAAACCGGAGCTGCGGACGGGCTCGCACCTGTTGCCTGGGCTCGCGGCCGTCGTCCTGTTCGTCGTGATGGCGGTCGCCATCCTTCGGGCCTCGTTCGGCGACCCGCAGGGGTTCGGCCCCGACGCACCCATCACCGCCAGCATCGGCTACGCGATGTTCAACCTCGACATGGGGACGATCCCGGGCGAAGGGATGCTCGTCGCGTTCGAGATCATCGACGCCGTCCTCGTGGCCGCGCTCGTGGCCGCGGTGTTGCTCGCCCGGCGCGAACAGGACGGCAGCGTGGTCGCCCTGCTGGCCGACGGCGGCCGGGAGGTTCGCGACCATCTGACCGACGGTGAGCGGCCGGAGACCGACGCCGTCGACGAGGGAGGTGACCGCTGATGGTGCCGGTTCAGTGGTATCTCCTGCTCGCCGCTGCGGTGTTCTGCATCGGCCTCTTTGGCATCCTGACCCGACAGAACGCGCTGCTGTTCCTGATGTCGGTCGAACTCATGCTGAACGCGGCCAACATCAACCTCGTGGCCTTCTCGGCCTACTGGGGCAACGTCACCGGCCAGACGTTCAGCCTGTTCACGATGGCGCTGGCCGCCGCCGAAGTCGCGGTCGGCATCGGCATCATCCTCGTGCTGTATCGTAACTTCAACGACGTTGACGTGACGCTGGCCAAGGAGATGAGGTGGTAAGATGGCGGCGTTCGACTACGCACCCGCGATCGTTCTCCTGCCGTTCATCTCCTTCCTCGTCTCCCTGGCGGGCGGGAAGTACCTCCCCAAGGGCGGCGCGTTCGGCGGCATCGCCGCCACCGCCGGCTCCCTGCTCCTGTCGGCGTGGGTCTTCCTGACCGTCAGTGCGGGCAACGCCTACAACGAGACGCTGTACACGTGGGCGGCGGGTGTCGGCGAGGGAACGACCACGCTCACCTTCGGCCTCCTCCTCGACCCGCTGGCGGCGATGATGCTGCTCATCGTCTCGCTGGTCGCACTGCTGGTTCACGTCTTCAGCCTCGGCTACATGAACGACGAGGGCGAGACGGGGCTGCCGCGCTACTACGCCGGGCTCGGCCTCTTCACCGCCTCCATGCTCGGGTTCGTCGTCGCCGACAACCTGCTGATGGCGTTCATGTTCTTCGAACTCGTCGGCCTCTGTTCGTACCTCCTGATCGGCTTCTGGTTCCGCCAGGAGGGGCCGCCGAGCGCCGCGAAGAAGGCGTTCCTGGTCACCCGCTTCGGTGACTACTTCTTCCTCGTCGGCGTCGTCGCCGTCTTCGCCACCTTCGGCACCGCGAAGTTCGCGGGCGAGGGGGCGTTCCCGGTGCTCGCCGAGGAGGCCTTGAACGGTGCGGCCGAGGGCGTGAGCACCTTCGGCTTCGCGCCCGAGACGTGGTTCACCATCGTCGGCCTCCTGATCCTGGGTGGCGTCGTCGGGAAGTCCGCGCAGTTCCCGCTGCACACCTGGCTCCCGGACGCCATGGAGGGTCCGACGCCCGTCTCCGCGCTCATCCACGCCGCGACGATGGTCGCGGCCGGCGTCTATCTGGTCGCGCGGATGTACGGCTTCTACGCGCTCTCGCCGACCGCTCTGGGGATCATCGCGCTGATCGGCGGCTTCACCGCCCTCTTCGCCGCGACGATGGGCGTCGTGAAGCGGGAGATCAAGCAGGTGCTCGCCTACTCCACCATCTCGCAGTACGGCTACATGATGCTGGGGCTGGGCGCCGGCGGCTACGTCGCCGCCACCTTCCACCTGCTGACCCACGCCTTCTTCAAGGCGCTCCTGTTCCTCGGTGCCGGCGCGGTCATCATCGCCATGCACCACGACGAGGACATGTGGAACATGGGCGGCCTCAAGGATCGAATGCCCGTGACCTACTACACCTTCCTCTCGGGATCGCTCGCGCTCGCGGGCATCGTCCCCTTCGCCGGCTTCTGGTCGAAGGACGAGGTGCTGTACGAGGCGCTCGTCCACGGCCTCGGCGGCTCGCCGCTGCTGCTGGCGGGCTACGCGATGGGGCTGGTGGCCGTCTTCTTCACCGGCTTCTACACCTTCCGGATGGTGTTCCTCACCTTCCACGGCGAACCGCGGAGCGATGTCGCCCGCGACCCACACGGGGTTCGGTGGAACGTGAAGGGGCCGCTGGTGGTCCTCGGCATCCTCGCCGCCACCGTCGGCTTCGTCAACATGGTGCCGGTGCAGGAACTGACCGGCATCCACCTGGAGTATCTGCACGACTGGCTCGCCCACGGCGAGCTGTCGGCGCTCACGAGCGAGCACTACGGCGAACTGCTCCACGACTACGCGGGCTACACGTCCGCGGAGCTGGCGTCGTACGTCGCTGGCGCGGTGTCGCTCGCCCTCGCCCTCGCGGGCGCTGGCGCGGCACACGTCCTCTACAACGTCCCCGACCCGGACGAACACACCGAGAAACTCGGCGCGATCAAGACGGTCTGGTACAACAACTACTACCAGGACGAGTACCAGGTCTGGCTCGCCCAGTCGGTCGTCCTGCCGATCGCCCGGCTGGCCGATAAGTTCGACCAGGGCGTCGTCGACGGCGTCGTCAACGGCGTCTCCAGCGTGAGCCTGTTCGCCGGGAGTCGCATCCGACGCGTGCAGACCGGCGTCGTGACCAACTACGCCGCGCTCCTCACCCTCGGGCTGACGGCGTTGCTCGTCGTCTTCGGACTGATGGGGGGGTGGTTCGCATGATAATCGAAGCCCTAATCGCCGTTACGTTCGTCGCCGCGTTCGCCGTGATGCTGGCCCCCGACGAGGTGGCCGGCCGCCTCGCGGCGGCGCTGAGTCTGCTCCCCGTGATCGGGAGTCTCTACATGTGGAGTCGGTTCGACGCGACCGGGAACGCCCTGATGGGTGGTGACATCGCGTTCGAGACGATGACTCCGTGGCTGGAGCTCGGCGGCTACACGCTCAACTGGCACGTCGGCGTCGACGGCATCGCCCTGCCGTTGGTCGTGCTGACGACGATCCTCTCGACGCTCGCCATCGTGAGCGCGTGGACGCCGATCGACGACCGGCAGTCCCAGTTCTACGGCCTGATGCTGTTCATGGAGGCGAACCTGCTCGGCGTCTTCACGGCGCTCGACTTCTTCGTCTGGTTCGTCTTCTGGGAGGCTGTCCTCCTGCCGATGTACTTCCTCATCGGCGTCTGGGGCGGCCCCCGGCGGAAGTACGCCGCGATCAAGTTCTTCGTCTACACCAACATCGCGTCGCTCGCGATGTTCATCGGCTTCATCGCCCTCGTCTTCGGCCTCGGCGACTCGGTGTCGTCGCTGGACATGCCCGCCATCGCGCAGGCGCTCCGGGCGGGCGAACTCGGATCGCTGTACGGCATCCCGGCCGCCACGCTCCGGACCGTCGCCTTCGTGGCGATGTTCCTCGGCTTCGCGGTGAAGGTGCCCATCGTCCCCTTCCACACCTGGCTGCCGGACGCCCACGTTGAGGCGCCGTCGCCGGTGTCGGTGATGCTGGCGGGCGTCCTCCTGAAGATGGGGACCTACGCTCTGCTGCGGTTCAACTTCACGATGATGCCGGAGACGGCGACGCAGTTCGCCGTGCCAATCGCGCTGATCGCCGTGATCAGCGTCATCTACGGCGCGATGCTCGCACTGGCCCAGCAGGACCTCAAGCGCATCGTCGCCTACTCCTCCGTGTCGTCGATGGGCTACGTCATCCTCGGTCTGATTGCCTACACGACCTACGGGGTCGGCGGGGCGACCTTCCAGATGATCGCCCACGGCCTCATCTCGGGGCTGATGTTCATGTCGGTCGGCGTCATCTACAACGCCACCCACACGCGGATGGTGGGCGATATGTCCGGCATGGCCGACCGGATGCCGGTCACCACGGGCATCCTGATCGCCGGCGCCTTCGGCTACATGGGCCTGCCCCTGATGGCCGGCTTCGCGGGCGAGTTCTTCATCTTCAAGGGCGCCTTCGAGTCGACGGTCACGGCCGGGATGCCCCTCTACACCGCGGCCGCGATGTTCGGCATCGTCATCGTCGCCGGCTACCTGCTCTTTGCGATGCAGCGGACGCTCTTCGGGGCCTTCCGCCTCGAAACCGACTACGAGGTCGGTCCGGCCACGCTCCACGAGACGGTGCCGCTGGCCATCCTGCTCGTGACCATCATCGTCCTCGGGGTCGCTCCCGACCTCTTCTTCGGGATGATCCAGGACGCGGTGAATCCGCTCCTCGAATTCGGAGGTGAACTGTCGTGATCCCCATCCAGACCCAACTGCCGACTTGGACGGCCGTCGCGCCGACGCTCCTGCTCGGTCTGACGGCGCTCGTCCTCCTGCTCGTCGACAGCATCGACCCCGACTCGACACGGCCGACGGCGCTCGCGGGCATCGCCGCGCTCGGGAGCGTCGCCACCCTCGCCGTCGCCGGCTGGTTCCTCCTCGCGGGGACCGGTCAGACCGGTACCGGTGGCGCCATCGAACTCTACGGTGGCTCGATCGTCGTCGACGGAGTGAGCCTGTTTTTCACCGTCATCTTCGCCAGCGTCGCCGCCATGGTGTCGCTGGCGAGCTACGACTACCTGCGCGACCGCACCTACCAGGCGGAGTTCTACGCCCTGGTGATGCTGGCCGCGACGGGGATGAGCCTCATGGGGTCGTCGGGGTCGCTGGCGACGGTCTTCGTCAGCCTCGAACTCGCCTCGCTGCCGTCGTACGCCCTCGTGGCCTTCCTCAAGAACAACCGCGGGAGCGTCGAGGCGGGGCTGAAGTACTTCCTCGTCGGCGCCGTCTCCTCCGCGGTCTTCGCCTTCGGCATCTCGCTCGTCTACGCCGCTACCGGCTCGCTCCTACTCTCGGACGTGGCTGCCTCGATCGGCGACGCGAGCGACCTCGTCGGCGTCGCGGGCATCGGCGTCGTCATGATCGCCGGTGGCTTCGCGTTCAAGACGGCCTCCGTCCCCTTCCACTTCTGGGCGCCGGAGGCGTACGAAGGCGCACCGGCACCGATCAGCGCCTTCCTCTCGTCGGCGTCGAAGGCGGCCGGCTTCGCCGTCGCCTTCCGCGTCTTCGCGGTGGCCTTCCCCATCGACACCGTCGTGCCGATGGGCATCGACTGGCCGCTGCTCTTTGCCGTCCTCGCCGTCGTCACGATGACGCTCGGTAACTTCGCGGCGGCGACCCAGGAGAACGTCAAGCGGATGCTCGCATACTCCTCGGTGGGGCACGCGGGCTACGCGCTGATCGGCCTGGCCGCCCTCTCCGGCGGCGGCCCCAACGGCAACGTGATGGGCGCGAGCATGGCGCACCTCCTGGTGTACGGCTTCATGAACACGGGCGCGTTCCTGTTCATCGCCATGGTCGAGCACTGGGAGGTGGGTCGGACCCTCGAGGACTACAACGGCCTCGCGACGCAGGCGCCGGTCGCCTGTCTCGCGATGACCGTCTTCATGTTCTCGCTGGCCGGTCTGCCACCCTTCGGCGGCTTCCTCTCGAAGTACGCCCTCTTCTACGGGGCGATCCAGGGCGGCTTCTGGTGGCTCGCGGCCGTCGGCGCGATCAACAGCGCGCTGTCGCTGTTCTACTACTCCAGAGTGGTGAAGGCGATGTGGATCGAGGACCCGTCGGAGAGCTTCGACCTCGGCGCGACGCCGCTCGGCATCTACGTCGCGGTGCTCGTCGCCGCCGTCGGAACGCTCGTGCTGCTGCCGGCGTTCGGGCCCGTCGTCGAGACGGCCCAGAGCGCCGCGACGGCGCTGTTCGCGTAACGGCCGATCAGTCGGCCGTCGGCGCCGCTCGCAACGTCGACCGGATCGCTTCCGTCACCTCTCGCGACCTGAGGACGGTGATGCCGTCCGTCGTTATATACACACCGCGGTCGCCGTCGATGACGCGCGTGACGAATCCGTTCTCGAACACCCGCAGCGTGTACTGGTAGCTGCCGAGTTCGCTGTTCTCGTAAGCCATCTGGGTGCGAAAGCCCGCCGCCTCGTGTTCGACCGACGCCGCGAGGTCGGCGTCGGCCTCCAGATCGGTGCGCAGATACACCTGTTCGTACGCGTCGGGCGTGAAGTACGTGATACTCCGTAGACTGTCTCCGACGGCCGTCCGGCAGGCGCTCACGAGTTGCTCCTCGAGCGACGGGTCGATGAGGTCGCGATCCTCACTCATGACACATGATAACACGCGTCACAATATGATAACTCCATCGGCGGTCCGTGACGGTAGGGTTTTGAGTGGCGGGCGTAACGGACGGAGTATGGTGAGGCGGCTCGTGCTCGGGTGTGGGCACGCCGGCGAAACCGTCGTGGGCGTCGCTTCGACGTGGGGCGGTGAGATCCGGGCTGTCGTCTCGGACGAAACCCGAATCGAGGGCCTCGACGGTGTCTCGGGTGTGATCCACGGCGATCCAGCGGACCCGGAGACGTATCCGGACGCGGCGGACGTGGTGTTGATCCTCGGCGAGGACGCCGAACGCAACCTCGGGATCGCCCGACAGGCGCGGGCGGCGTTCCCCGACGCGCTGATCGTCGCCTGCGGCGGGGAAACGACGGAGCTCGGAGCCGTGGCCGACCGCGTCGTCGACACCCAACGGCTCGTCACCGACCGCATCCTCGAATCGAGCACCGGCGACGAGGCCGAGCGCGTCTATCGACTGCTGGACGTTCTCCGGAGCATCGACGGACGCCTGGCCGTGGTGATGCACGACAACCCCGATCCGGACGCCATCGCGTCGGCGCTCGCGCTCTCTCAAATCGCCGAGGCGGTCGGCACCGACGCCGACCCCTGTTACTTCGGCGATATTTCGCATCAGGAGAACCGGGCGCTGGTGAACCTGCTCGACCTCGACCTCCGCAACGTCGAGACCCCCGAGGCGATCGCGGAGTACGCGGGCGTCGCCCTCGTCGACCACTCCCGCCCCGGCGTGAACGACGGACTCGATCCGGACACCGAGGTCGACGTGGTGATCGACCACCACCCGCCGCGGGCGCCGGTCGAGGCGCGCGTCGTCGACCTCCGGAGCGACGTGGGCGCGACCAGTACGCTCCTCGCGAAACATCTGGAACGACTCGGCATGACGCCCGACCGGACGGTCGCGACGGCGCTCCTGTACGGCATCCGGGTCGACACGCGCGATTTCACCCGCGAGGCCGTCGACTCCGACTTCGAAGCGGCGGCGTTCCTGCTCCCGCACGTCGACGAGTCCGTCCTCGAGCGCGTCGAGGAACCGAGCATGAGCGCCGACGTGCTCGCGACGCTGGCGGCGTCGATCCGCAACCGAGAGGTGCGTGGGGACGTACTCACGAGCGGCGTCGGCCGCATCAACGACCGCGACGCCCTCGCGCAGGCCGCGGACAAACTGCTCGACATGGACGGAATCTGTGTCGCCGTCGTCCACGGCTTCATGGACGAGACGGTGTACGTCTCCGCCCGAGCGCGCGGAACCGACGTCGATCTCGGTGAAGTGTTGCGCGACGCCCTCGGGTCGATCGGAAGCGCGGGCGGCCACGCGGATATGGCGGGCGCACAGATTCCGCTGGGCATCCTCGGCGCCGTCGAGGAAGCGTCGACCGAGTCGCTCGCCAACGTCGTCGACGACGTGATCGCCGGCCGCCTCTTCGAAGTGTTGGAGAACCCGCCGAGCGCCCCGCGGCGCGACTACCCCGCCGACATCGCCTTCGAGTTTCCGCTGGCCGACGAGTAGGGACGACCACCCTTTTGAGACTCGGCGTCGTACGGCCCTCCAATGGCCGCGAACGCGACTGTCGAAGATTACATGACCCGCGACGTGGCGACGGTCTCACCGGACGACACCGTCGCCGAAGTGTCACGCCGGATCGTCGAGAGCGACGGCCACACCGGCTTTCCGGTGACTGACGGCCGCCACGTCGAGGGGTTCATCAGCGCCCGCGACCTGCTGGCGGCCGACGAGAACGCGCGCGTGTTCACCGTCATGTCGGGCGATCTCGTCGTCGCCCACCCCGACATGAAGGTCAACGACGCCGCGCGGGTGATCCTCCGGTCGGGCATCCAGAAACTCCCCGTCGTCGACGACGCGGGGAATCTGGTGGGCATCATCTCCAACACCGACGTGATCCGGAGCCAGATCGAGCGTGCCACGCCGGAAAAAGTCGGAAAGCTCATGCACACGCTCGAAGAGATCCACGAAATCGAGGTCGAGGAGGAGCGCCGTCAGATCGAACTCGCGAAGCTCACGCCGACGCAGTCCCGGGTGTACGCCGACGAACTGCAGGGACGGAGCTACGAACTCGAACACGGGCTGGCCGAACCGCTGGTCGTCATCGACAACGGCGGGACGCTCCTGCTCGCGGACGGCCACCATCGCGTCATGGCCGCCAACCGCCTCGACATCGAAGAGATGGACGCCTACGTGATCGTCATCGACGAGGCGAACGAACTCGAACTCGGGATGCAACGCACCGCCAAGAAAGAGGGACTGGAGTCCATCGACGACATCCAGGTGGTCGACTACGCGCGCCACCCGCTGATCGAGACGACCGAGCGGTTGCAAGAAGGGGGACGGTAGGCTACACGACGGGGCGCGTCCCGGCGGTACCGGTTGCTGCCGGGGAGTCGTCGCCGGGACTGGTGCCGTCGCTCGGCCCGTCGTCACCATTGTCTCCCTCACCGGCGTCGGGGCCGTCGTCGCCGTCCTCGTCGTCCGTCACGTCGCCGTCGCCGTCACCGTCCTCCTCGGGTCGGTCGACGCCGACGAGGTCGAGTTCGGGCACCAACATCCCAAGCACCGACAGCGAGTAGTACCGGACGAACGTGAGCGCCGGCACCTGCACGATCAGACCGACGACGATCAACACGAGGACGTACAGCGCGACGAGGATGCCGACGAGCACCCAGCCGACGGTGTGTGCGCCGGCGGCCGAGGTGGCGAAAAACAGCGCGCCGCCGACGAGGGCGAACGGAATGGCGACGATCAGCGCCGCCAGGAGAACGACGAGAGACACCGCGAGACTCACCGCGATGCCGAGGACGAACTTGGCGACGACGTAGAGGGCGGTCTGCTTCCACTCGGCGCGGAGCGTCGGCCAGAGGCGCCGCCAGCTATCGAGAACACCCCGGTCCTCGGTCAGCATCGTCGGCACGACGAAGTCGGTCGTGAGCCCGAGCACGATGCTCGACACCAGCGCGACGATGCCGAACAGGATCACCAGCGGGACGAGAAGTACGAGGAGGGCGGGCGAGACGCTGATTCCGAGGCCGAACACCGCGATCAGTGGAAGGCCGAGGACCAGCAGACTCCCGAGACCGACGAGGAGGCGGAACCCGAACAGCCGCATGCCGGGCCAGAACTGCTCGCGGAAGGGAGCGCGGATCGACACGTCGCGATCCCGGAGCCCGGCGATCAAGACGAACTCCATCACGGCACCGATGGCGCTCCAGACGAGCGCGAGCAGTACGATCAGGACGACGATGCCGAGTACGATGGCAGCGATCGATCCGGGGTCGGGCATCGACGACGCCGGGAAATCGGGCGGTGTGCCGCCACCGCCACCCCCACCGGACGGCACGTTGGCGTTGCCGCCGGTCGGCGCTCCGCCGCCGACGCCGACGAACAGGGCGATCAGGGCGAGGCGGAGCCAGCGACCACGATCCACGGGCCGGAGGAGGCCTTCGGTGGCGTCACGGGCGTCTGACAGGGCCGCAAAGGCGTACCAGTTGGAGGGCATACCGTATCCACCGCCGTGAAATGACAAAAAGCCATAGGGTGTGTCTCGGAACGGGACGATACGTCCGAGACCCCGACGATCGAACACCCCGCCATGACGCCGTTCGAGCGGCGGCCCCGTCGCGCACGGGCACGCCTAGACGCCGCTCGAACCGGGGATGGTCTTCAGCGTCGAACCGGGCGTCTACCTCCCCGGCCGGTTCGGGGTACGAATCGAGGATCTGGTGGTGGTGACCGAAGGCAGAGCGGAGCGACTGAACCACACGGACCGGCGGTGGCGGTGCTGAGCGGGGGCGTCACTCGTCCCCGTCCACGTCGTCACCTGCGTCGGCGTCGTCCGGCCCACCGATCAGCGCGTCCACGTCGGCGTGGTCGGTCAACAGCGACCCCATCACGTCGACGGTGTGTTCGTCGCGGGTGCGCCCCCCGCGGACCACCTCTTCGGCGCGTTCGAGCGTCGAGAGCGTGTCGGCGCTCGACAGCAGGACGGGTACGCCCTTCTCCGCGGCTTTGCCGAGGATGGCCCCCGGTGGCCGACGGCCACCGGTGACGACCAGACACGTGATGCCCGACGCCTCCAGCGCCGCGGTGTGGATGTCGGTCCGGTCGCCGCCGGTGACGACCGCGGCGTCTTTCGTCCGGCGGAAGAAGCGAAGCGCCTCCTCGCCGCTCATTGCACCCACGAGGAAGCGTTCGACGACGCCGTCGGTCGGTACGTCGGTCAGCACCTCGACGCCGAGTTCGCTCGCGAGTTCCGCGACGGTGACGCCCGCGAGGTCCGGATCACGGGGGAGGACGCCAACGACGGGGATGCCCTTCCCTTCGAGGAACGGCGCGACGACGCTCTCGACTTCGTCGTAGGCGGCTTCAGGCACCCGGTTGAAGATGACGCCGACGAGGCGGTCGCCCAGCCGGCGGGCGGCCGCGAGGGCGTCGTCCACGTCCGCCGGCGATCCGTAGTCGGCGATCAACACGACCTCGGCGTCGAGCAACTCGGCCACGTCCGCGTCCGTGAGGTCGACGACGCCGCCGGTCGTGAGGCGGCCGCCGCCCTCGACGACGACGAGGTCACGGCCGTCCGAGATGGCGTCGAACCCTTCACGGACGCGCGTCCGGAGTTCGTCCGGCCGTTCCCGACCCTCCATCGCGCTCCGGACGAACGTCGGCGAGTAGACGATTGGCTCCATCTCGTGTATCTCGTCGTCGGTGCCGAGGAGTTCGCGCGCGAGCATCGGGTCGCGATCCAGCGTCTTGCCGACGTGGCTCTGGAGACGCGTCCCCTTCGGTTTCATGTAGCCGACGCGTCGCTCCTGGGCCTGCGCGTGGCGGCCGAGCGCGATCGCGATCGCCGTCTTGCCTGTGCTCTCTCCGGTCGCTGTGACGAGTAGGGTGTTCATAGTTCGAGGGTGAGTCGGAGGTCGACGGCCACGACGCCGTCCGGGCGGGCGACCAGCGGGTTCACGTCGAGTTCCACGATTTCGGGGAAGTCGGTGACGAGTTGAGAGAGGCGACAGAGCGTCTCGGCGACGGCGGCGCGGTCGACGGGATCGCGCCCCCGCGCCCCGGACAGGAGGGGGGCCGCTCGAATCTCGTCGGTCATCTCCCGGGCGTCCGCCTCGGCGAGAGGGGCGACGCGAACCGCGGTGTCTTCCATCACCTCGACGAAGATGCCGCCGAGGCCGAAGAGGACGAGCGGACCGAACTGCGGATCGCGGTTCGTGCCGACGATGGTCTCGACGCCCGTCTCCATCTCCACCATCTCCTGCACCTGCACGCCCAGGATCGTCGCGTCGGGCTGGTAGTTGCGCGCGCGGGCGACCAGATCCTCGAAGGCGTCGTACACCTCCTCGTGGGGCACGCCGACTTTCACGCCGCCGATGTCGGACTTGTGGAGGATGTCGGGGCTGACGATCTTCATGACGACGGGATCGCCGAGCGTCTCGGCCACGTCGAGGGCGTCGACCGGCGACTCGACCACCGCTCCCGAAGGCGTCGGGATGCCGTAGGCGTCGAGCAGGGGCATCGCCTCGACGCCGAGGCGGGTCGCCCCTCGCTCGCGGGCGCGATCCAGCACTGCCTCCGCCGCCGCCCGGTCCACGTCGTACGTCGTCGGCTCGGGGTACTCGCGCGCGCGAATCTCGCGGTAGCGTTCGAGCGTCCCGAGACTCTCGACGGCCCGCGCGGGGTCGAAGTAGTTGGGGATGCCCGCCTCGACGAGGGTGTCGTCCGCTTTCCGGGCCCGCTCGCCGCCCATCAGACACGTCGTCACCGGGAGGCCGTGATCGGCCTGCAGGTCGGCCACGTCGGCGGCGAGACGGCCGAAATCGAGCGTCGCGGTGGGGGCGGCGATGACGACGGCCGCCCCCACGGCGTCGTCGGCGAGGACGGTGTCGACGGCCGCCCGCAGGCGCCCGTTGTCGGCGTCGCCGATGACGTCGACGGGGTTGTAGACGTTCGCGCCCGCCGGGAGCCGATCACGGAGGCGGTCGACGGTGTCGCTGCCGAACTCGGCGAGCGAGAGGGGCACGTCGCCGACGGCGTCGGCCGCCATCACGCCCGGGCCGCCGGCGTTGGTGAGCACGGCGACGCCGTCCGTCTCGGGCAGGGGCTGGCCGGCGAGGACGCGCGCGGCGTCGAAGAGGTCCTGGACCGTGTCCGCACGGATGACGCCGGCCTGCCGGAGGCCAGCCTCGTACGCGCGGTCACGGCCCGCCATCGCGCCGGTGTGTGAGGAGGCCGCCTGCGCCCCCGCGTCGGTCCGCCCCGACTTCACGACGACGACGGGCGTCTCGCGGGTCACGTCGCGGGCCACGTCCACGAACCGACGGCCGTCCTCGATGCTCTCGAGGTAGCCGACGATCACGTCCGTCTCCTCGTCGTCGCCCCACGAGGCGACGAAATCCGTCTCGTCGAGGACGGCCTTGTTGCCGAGCGACACCACGTCCTTGAAGCCGACGCCGTGGTCGGCCGCCCAGTCGAGGACGGCGGTGACGAACGCGCCGGACTGACTCAGGAAGGAGACCGACCCCGACGGCGCCGATCGGGGGGCGAACGTCGCGTTCAGCCCCACCGGCGTGCTGATGATGCCGAGACAGTTCGGACCGACGAGGTTCAGATCGAACGCCTCGGCGGCGGCTTCGAGGTCACGCTCCCGAGTGGCCCCGTCACTGCCGGTCTCGCCGAAACCGGCCGTGATGACGACGACGTCGTCGATGCCGGCCGCGCCGACCTCGCGCACCACGTCGACGGCGGCCGCCGCGGGGACGGCCACGACCGCCAGATCCGCGTCCGTCTCGCCCACGTCGTCGACGCAGTCCAGTCCACACACCGTCTCGTAGTTCGGGTTGACGGGGACGATCTCGCCCCGGAAGTCGGCCTGGAGGTTCTCGACGAGCGCCCGGCCGACCGACCCCCGGCGCTCCGTCGCCCCGATCACGGCGACCCGCTCCGGGGTGAACAGCGAGGAGAGTTGTCCCATCGACCGCGGCTACCACCGCGCGCCGCATAAACGCGGTGGGTCGACCGGCCGGTTTAGGCCGACCAAATGTATCGAGAATATGATAATACTTAACCCATTCCACGCCCGAGAATCGGCCGATGGCGCTGCTTGGGAATCTCGTGTTCGTCTTCGTCGCCGGACTGTTGACGGCGCTGGCGACCGGCCTCGGGGCGGTCCCCTTCTTCGTGGTCGACGACGTGAGCGACCGCTGGAACGTGGCGCTGTGGGGGCTCGCCTCGGGAATCATGGTCTCGGCGTCGGTGTTCGGGCTGGTGTTCGAGGGGCTGTCGGCGGCCGACTCGCCCCTGGAGATCGTGCCCGGCCTACTCGCGGGCGTCGTCCTCGTCGTCGTCGCCCACGAGGTGATCGAGGGGTACGAGGTGAACCCCCGGAAGTACGAAACAGCGGATTTCCGGAAACTCCTGCTCATCCTCGGCGTGCTGACCGTCCACAGCTTCCCCGAGGGAGTCGCCGTGGGCGTCGCGTTCGCCGACCTCGGCCTCGACGCCGCCGCGGGCGCCTCCATCGGCCTGTTCGGGATGGCGGTCCCCCTCCTCGCCGTCTTCATGACCGTCGCCATCTCCATCCACAACGTCCCGGAAGGGGTGGCCATCTCGATTCCGCTCCGGACGCTCGGCGTCTCGGAGTGGAAGATGGTCTGGTGGGCCGTCTTCTCCAGCCTCCCACAACCGCTCGGTGCGGTGATCGCGTACCTGTTCGTTCGGATCGCCCGCGAGTTCCTGCCGATGGGCTTTGGCTTCGCCGCTGGCGCGATGATCTACCTCGTCGTCACGGAGTTCATCCCCGAAGCCCTCGACATCGGCGAGGGGTTACCGGGCGGCGGAAAACGCGAACTCGTCGCCGGCGTCGCCGTCGGCGTCCTCGCGATGCTCCCACTCCTGTTCGTTTAGTGGCTGTGTCCCGTCGCCTCGCCGAAGGTCATGCCGAACCGCTCCTCGAACAGTTCCTCGGCTTTCTCGTTGATCGCCGCCAGATCGGCGGGCACGTCGCCCTCGGCGTGGTGGACGATGGCGTGGGACCGCTGGACGAAAGAGAGGAGCGCGATTTCCGCGACGACCGTCGTCGGCGCTTCGCCCTGCTCCGCGAGGGCGTCGACCAACCCCTCGGGCAGTTCGAGTTCGTCAGTATCGCCGTCCGGGCCTTCGATGGTGTACGTCTCGGTGTCGACCATGGCGCCTACTCGGGGCGCCCGGTATAAGGGCGTGTGGGAAACGGTTTAGTCGTCGCTCTCGGCCGCCGCCGGCTCCTCGGCCTCCGCGGCCGCGCGTTCGCGCTCCAGGTCTTCGAGGTAGCCGTCGGCGTCGATGGCGGCCTTACAGCCCATGCCGCCCGCCGTGATGGCCTGTTGGTAGTGGTAGTCGACCACGTCGCCCGCGCCGAACAGACCGGGGACGCCCGTCACGGTCTGCCCGCCGCCGTCGCCACCTGCGGTTTCGAGGTACCCCTCGTCGTCCATCTCCACGTCCAGCCCCTCCAGATACGCGGTGTTGGGCGTGTGGCCGATGGCGTAGAAGACGGCGCCGGCGTCGAACGCGAACTCGTCGGTGTCGGGGTCGTCGAGCTTGTCGGTCGGGTGGCCCTCGGGGTTGTGGGCCATCGTCACGTGGTCGACGCCCTCCGACTGGGTGCCGTGGAGTTCCGTCACCTCCGTGTTCAGCTTCAGTTCGATCTCGCCCTCGTCGACCTTCTCCATCACGCGGTCGATCCAGTAGTCCTCGGCGCGGAACTCGTCGCGGCGGTGGACGAGATGCACCGTCGAGGCGAACTTGGTGAGGAAGACGGCCTCCTCGCAGGCGGCGTCGCCGCCGCCCACGACGACGATCTCCTCGTCGCGGTGGAAGGCACCGTCACAGGTGGCACACGTCGACAGCCCGTAGCCCATGAGTTCGTCCTCGCCCGGAATGCCGAGGGTGCGGGCGCTGGCGCCCGAGGCGGCGATGAACGCGTCCGCCGTGTACTCCGTGCCGCTGGTCAGGGTGACGCGGAAGGTGTGGCCCGGCCCGGCCCCGTCCTCGACGTCAACCGACTCGATGACGCCGTTTTTCACCTCGGCCCCGAACTTCCGGGCCTGTTCTTTCATGTTAGTGACCAGCTCGGGCCCGCTGATTCCCTCGGGGAAGCCGGGGTAGTTGTCCACGTCGGTCGTCAGCGTCAACTGGCCGCCGGGTTCGTCGCCCTCGAACACCAGCGGCTCGTTGTTCGACCGGCCGGCGTAGATGGCGGCCGTGAGTCCCGAAATCCCGCTCCCCGCAATGATGAGACGCCGGTGTTCGGCGCCATCGCTCTCGCTCATACATATGGTAGGGGGGTGGGACCCATTTAGCTTGCGCTGTCGACTGCAGACGGACGACGGCCCGCACCTTCTTGCTCCCGGCCCACCCACCGCCGTCCATGCCCGCCGACCTGATCGAGAAGACCGACCGCTACGAGCGGATGCTCGCGGACGCCCTCGACGAGGCGGAGATACGCCCGCCTGCGGGGACGCCGCTCGGCACTGCGGCCGCGGAGTGTCGGGAGATGGCCGAATCGTACCTCGACGACGGCCGCCACTTCCGCCGGACCGACGACCCCGTGAACGCACTCGCCGCGTTCTCGTACGGCTACGGATGGCTCGACGCCGGGGTTCGGATGGGGCTCTTTGCCGTGCCCGAGGGGACGGAGCTGTTTACGACGTGACTCTCCCGCTCCCGGCGACGAATCCGCCGACGACGAGGACGGTCCCGAGCAACAGGAGGACGGCCGTCACTTCCTCCGGGGCGATCCCGAGAGCCTGTGCGACGGATCCGAGGAGCGTCAGCTGAATGCCGAGGAGCATCTCCCGAACGCCGTTCGGCGACGCCATCAGTATCGGTAGGTCGGTCCGTCGTCGCCGTCCTCGACGGTGACCCCGAGCGCCTCCAGGTCGTCACGCAGGTCGTCGGCCCGGTCGTAGTTGCCCGCCTCGCGCTCCGTCTCGCGCACGTCGAGGACGAGTTCGATCAGGTCGTCGGCGAGATGGGCCTCGCCGTCCGCACCACCGCCGAAGTCGAGGCCGAGCACGTCGCCGCCGAGTTCCTCGAACGCCTCGATGGCCTCCCGGAGGCCGACGTAGTCGTACTCCTCGCGTCCGTCGACGTGGCGGTTGACGGCCGACGCGAGTTCCAGCAGGGCGGTCGTCGCCTCGCGCACCCCGAAGTCGTCGTTCATGGCCGCGGCGAACTCCTCGTGGGTCTCGTCGACGGCCGCGCGCAGCGCCTCGTCCTCGACCTTGGTGTGGGCGTCGACGCTGTCGCAGGCGTCGACGGCCGCCCCGTGGGCGCGTTCGAGGCGCTCCCAGCGCTCCTCGGCCTCGCTCATCGCCGCCTCGCTGTAGATCTGTTTCGACCCGTAGTTGGTCGAGAGATAGAACGTCCGGATGACGTTCGGGCCGAACTCGTCGAGGGCGTCGGCGACGTAGAAGTAGTTGCCGAGGCTGGAACTCATCTTCTCGCCCGCCGTCTCCAGGAGACCGGTGTGGAGCCAGTAGCGGGCGAATTTCTCCCCTGTTGCCGCCTCGCTCTGGGCGATTTCGTTCTCGTGGTGGGGGAAGACCAGGTCGTGGCCCCCGACGTGGATGTCGATGGTGTCGGCGAGGTGGGCCGTGCTCATCGCGGAGCACTCGATGTGCCAGCCGGGCCGGCCCTCGCCCCACGGCGAGTCCCACGTCTCGCCCGACGGTGGACGGTCGCCGAGGGGCCGGTCGTCCTTGCGGTGTTCGGCCACGTCGCTGGGGGAGACGCCGTCGGCCTTCCAGAGCGCGAAGTCGGCGGGGTGGCGCTTCTCGGAGCGCTCGTCGGGGTCGCCCTGTGACTCCATCTCGTCGAGGTTCTGGTTCGAGAGTTTGCCGTAGTCCTCGAACGCGGTCACGTCGAAGTAGACCGAGCCGTCGGCCTCGTAGGCGTAGCCGCGGTCGATCAGCGTCTCCACGAGGTCGACGATTTCGGGGACGTGTTCGGACACCCGGGGGTACACCGCGGCGCGCTTCAGGTTCAGGCCGCGCATGTCGGCGATGACGCTAGCGATGAACCCTTCCGCCACGTCGAGTTCCGACTCGCCGAGGTCGTCCTCGCCGACGCGGGCGACGATTTTCTCGTTCACGTCGGTGAAGTTCTCGACGTGGCGCACGTCGTAGCCGCAGTGGTCCAGCCACCGGTGCATCACGTCGGCGTGCGTCCACACGCGAGCGTGGCCGAGGTGCGCGTCGTCCGAGACCGTCAGCCCACAGACGTACAGCAGGACTTCCTCGCCCCCCGGCTCGAACTCCTCTCGCTCGCCCGTCAGCGTGTTGGTCACGGACAGCGTCATGGGAGAGCCGTTCCGCGTCGAGGCATTAATATCTGTAGAAACGCCCTCAGGGCGGCGAGGGGACCGTCTCGAACGACGCTTCGAGGACGCGGAGCGCCCGCCCGCCGGACCGGCCGTCGACGACGATCAGCAAGTGGTCGTCGGCGACGGCGGCGGCCTCGACCTCGATCCCGACCGCCCCAAGCCGGTCGAGCGCCGTCGCCAGCGCGCGGGCGTCCACGTCGCCGGTTCCGAGCAGAGCGGTCGACGATCCGGCGTCGGCAACGACCGCCCGGTCGCCGACGACGAGCAACGGCTCCTCGGCGTCGGTCGCGGCGACGACGCCGACGCCGCGCTGAACCGTCACGCGCGTCGAGCGTGCTGTCGACTCGTGGTCGGGGAGCTCCGCGGCGAACCGACGGAGCGCGGCCGCGACGGCGTCCTCGTTCGCGTCGACGTCGAGCATCGTCGCGGCGGCGCGGTAGTTGACGACGCCCGCCCGGAGGGCGTCGAGGAGGAAGGGCCGCTCGCGGACGGCCTCGCGGGTCCGTTCGGCGATGGACATGTCGTGGCGTTCGTGCCGGGGGCTACTACAACGTACCGCTCGCCGTGCTCACCGATTCATATCAAGCAAATTTCAGAAACGGCGTTCGGATTACAGTTATGCGTCGCCGTCCCGTGATCACGAACGCGACGACCGCCTCCGGATCCGTCGCAACACGGTCCCCGCTGACGCTTGCTGCCCGTCCTGTTCAAGCAGATTCGACTTCGACGTGGACATCGGTGCCCGCCCCGAGGTTGTCGGCGACGGGACAACGCTCCTCCACCGTAGCCATCCAGTCCCCCACGGTGTCGGCGTCGGCGTCGGTGTCGACGATCACCTGCGCGCGGATCGCCCCGAATCCCGCGCGCGACGCCGTCTCGCCGCCCTTGTACTTCGCGGGGTCGATGTCGCCTTCGACGTGGACGTCGAGGTCGTGGAGGACGATGTCGCGCTCCTTGGCGACGAGGTGGCCGATGACGTTGATGCACGCCGCCAGCGAGCCGAGCAGATGTTCGAGCGGGCTCGCCTCGCCGATGACGAACTCCGTCTCCGCCGTCTCGATGGTGGTGCGTTTCGGGCCCTCGCTCCGACCGGTGACCGCGATGGTGGTCGTGGATTCCTGAGCCATACACCCCCTACGTGTCACTCGAATATAATTCGGGCGGACGGTTCTCGGGAGTCGGGGATCGGACGACCTGCCGGACTGGAGAATCAAAGCCCGTATATCGGGGCCCGTGTGTATAGAGTGTACGAATGACTGACGTTAGCGTCATCGGGTGTGGCCACATGGGAAGCGCCCTCGTCAAGGGGCTCTCCCGGACCGGCACTCACAGGGTGACAGCGTGCGATCTGGACACCGACGCCCTCGAAGCGGTGGAGCCGTACTGCTCGCAGACGACGACCGACATCGCGGCGGCCGCGACCGCCGACGTGGTGTTCGTCGCGGTGAAGCCCCGGGCCATCGAGGCGGTGCTCGGCGACCTCGACCTCCCGGCGGACGCGACGCTCGTCACCATCGCCGCGGGCGTCCCGCGGTCGTTCGTCCGGCAACACACGGACGCGACGGTGATCCGGGTCATGCCGAACCTCGCCGCCGAGACGGGCAACATGGCCGCGGCCGTGGCGTGGGACGACCCCGACGAGGAGGTTGCGGCCCTCCTCGACGACCTCGGCGAGTTCGTCGAAATCGACGAGGAGTCGATGGACGTGGCGACGGCGCTGAACGGGAGCGGCCCGGCGTTCGTCTACTACCTCATCCAGGCGATGGCGAAGGCGGCCGCCGCGGAGGGGCTGGACCGCGACGCGGCGGAGACGCTCGCGGCCCAGACGTTCAAGGGGGCCGCCGAGACGGCGATTCGGTCGGAAGAGGGCCTCGACGACCTGATCGACGCCGTCTGTTCGCCGGGTGGCACGACCATCGAAGGGATGGAAGTCCTCTGGGACAGCGACGTGGAGTCGGTGATCGACGAGACGCTGGGTGCGGCCGCCGACCGCTCCCGAGAACTGGCCGGCGGCTTCGACGATGAGTGAGGTCGTCGCCGCCGAGGAGATAGCGCGAACTCGTCGACTCGCTGCCGACGCCGACCGCGTCGTCGTGAAAGCGGGCACCAACTCACTCACCGACGACGAGTCCAACCTCGACGACGACAAACTCGACAAACTCGTCGACGACCTGGAGGCCCTCCTCGCACGCGGAAAGGAGGTCATCCTCGTCTCCTCGGGCGCTATCGGGGCCGGCAAGGGCCGCGTCGGCTACCCACACGAGACGGTCGAGGAGTCGCAGGCACTGTCGACGGTGGGACAGAGCCACCTCATGCGCCGGTACACGGAGAGTTTCGAACGGTACGACCGAACGGTCGCTCAGATCCTGCTAACCGATCACGACCTGGAGAACCCGGAGCGATTCACCAACTTCCGCAACACCATCGAGACGCTGCTGGAGTGGGGAGTCGTCCCCATCATCAACGAGAACGACGCGGTGGCGACCGAGGAGATTCGGATCGGCGACAACGACATGCTCTCCTCGTCCGTCGCCATCGGCGTCGACGTCGACCTGCTGGTGACGCTCACGGACGTCGACGGCGTCTACACCGGCAATCCGAAATCGGATCCCGACGCGGAGCGCATCGAGGCGGTCGGACGCAACTACGGCCGGGTGCAGGAACTCATCGCCGGGGGGTCGAGCGAGGGGTACGGATTCGGGGGCATCCGGACGAAAGTGGAAGGCGCTCGCGACGCGAGCGAACACGGTATTCCCGCGATCATCGCCGGGTCGGCCGAGCCGGACGTGCTGGAACGAATCGCTACTGGCAAATCCGTGGGGACGATATTCATCCCCGTGAACGGTGTTATCGATGACTGAGCAAGCCACCGAACGGAAGGTCGCGGAGGCACAGACCGCCGCGCTGGAGCTGGCGAAACTGGACGACGGCGAACGGAGCGCCGCCCTGCACGCGATGGCCGACGCCATCGAGGCCGAGGAGGAACGCATCCTCGACGCCAACGAGACGGACGTCACGGAGGGTGAGGAGCTCCTGGCGGCCGGCGAGTACAGTCAGGCGCTCGTCGACCGTCTGAAGCTCTCGCCGTCGAAGCTCGGCGACATCGCGGCGATGGTTCGGAGCGTCGCGGAGCAGGACGACCCCCTCGGCCGGACGCTCACCGCCCGCCGGCTCGACGACGGGCTCGAACTCTACAAGGTCGGGGTTCCCATCGGCGTCATCGGCACCGTCTTCGAGTCGCGCCCCGACGCGCTGGTGCAGATCGCCGCGCTGAGCCTGAAATCGGGCAATGCGGTGATTCTGAAGGGTGGGAGCGAGGCCAGCCACTCCAACCGCGTCCTCTACGAGATCATCCGTGAGGCGACGGCCGACATGCCCGACGGCTGGGCACAGCTCATCGAGGCCCGCGAGGACGTGAACACCATGCTCGACATGGACGACTCGATCGACCTCCTCATGCCCCGCGGGAGTTCGGAGTTCGTCAGCTACATCCAAGACAACACCAAGATTCCCGTCCTCGGGCACACCGAGGGCGTGTGTCACGTCCTCGTCGACCGCGACGCGGATCTGACGATGGCCGAGGACGTCGCCTTCGACGCGAAGGTGCAGTATCCGGCCGTCTGTAACGCCGTCGAGACCCTCCTCGTTCACGAGTCCGTGGCCGAGGACTTCCTGCCCGAGATGGTCGCGCGCTACCGCGAGGCGGGCGTCGAACTCCGCGGCGACGCCGCGACGCGCGAGGTGGTCGACCTTGATCCCGCGATCGACGAGGACTGGGAGACGGAGTACGGCGACCTCGAACTCTCGATCAAGGTCGTCGACTCCCTGTCGGCCGCCATCGACCACGTCAACCAGTACGGCTCGAAGCACACGGAATCCATCCTGACCGAGGACGCCGACCGGGCCGGGACGTTCATGCGGAGCATCGACGCCGCGAGCGTCTTCCACAACGCGTCGACCCGCTTCGCCGACGGCTACCGCTACGGACTGGGCGCCGAAGTCGGCATCAGCACGGGCAAGATCCACGCCCGCGGTCCCGTCGGACTGGAGGGGCTCACCACCTACAAGTACTATCTCGAAGGCGACGGGCAGCTCGTCGCCACCTACTCCGGGGAGAACGCGAAGCCCTACCTCCACGAGGAGTTCGAGGGCGAGTGGGTTCCCGGACACCTGGCGGAGTAACGGAGCGTTCGCTGGCGTCCTCGCTGCGACCGGTGGAGGGACCGAAACGGATCGATTCCCGAACGTGGAGGGCCGACGTGCGGGGGACAACGCGGTCAGTGGAGGCGTGTTCGGGGAAGCCGATCACCCGCCGGGGAGAGGGAGCGGGCACGAGAAGAATCCGTCCCGACGGTAATAGAAGGTGAGCCGCTGTTTCACCAGCAGAAACCCGTCCCTGGTCCGAGGCGCCGGACGAGTGTCGACGGCGCCGAACCACTGCCTGACTGAACGTCACTGGGTCGGAGCGGCGTGAGAACGAGGACATCGCGATCCGAACGAACGGCGGCCGGCAGTACGGGGAGGGCGCGACGAAATCAGTCGGCAACGGCGACCGTCGTCTCGATGCCGTCGGCGAGGGAGATGGAGAGCGACGTGTTGACGGCCTCGAACCGCTCTTTGTGATGACCGTCGTCACAGATCATCATCTCGGTACGGACGAGCCCCGCGTCACGGAGTTCGTTGAGGCGGCGATACGCCGTCGCCCGTGAAACATCCGCTTCCTCGGCGACGGCGCGGCCGCTTCGTGGCTGTGTCGCGACGGCCTGGTACACACGACGGGTGTATTCGTCTCCGAAGAGATCGAACAGTTCGGTCGCCGAGAGGCTGATATCCTTCGCTCGATCGGTCGGCTGCTTCGATCGCGGGGTCGGGTGAGCAGACATACTACTGGGGAGAACCCCGTTCCTACTGGATGGTGATGCTAGGTATGCAGACGACGCGAGGGTCAGGACTCTAGGAGTGCAGATGCCAGGCTCGGAAGGACCACCAGTTATGTAGGTTCAGCTTCGACGCCCACGTGAACGATCGAAACGGATGTCCAGAAACGATAGCGCGGACGGCGTGCGCGCGCTCGTCGTCGACGACGAACAGGAAGTGGCGGACGCGTACGCGCTACGCCTGCGGGGCTACTGTGAGGTCGAGACGGCTTACAGCGGCGACGCGGCGCTCTCGATCACCGATGACTCGACGGTCGACATCGTCCTGCTCGACCGTCACATGCCGGGGATGTCGGGTGACGACGTGCTGTCGGAACTCGTCGAGCGTGGATACGACGGACGGGTCGTCATGGTAACTGCGGTCGATCCGGGGATCGAAGTGCTCGACATGCCGTTCGACGATTATCTCTGCAAGCCGGTCGACCGCGAGGACGTACACGCCGTCATCGACCAGCAGCGACGGATCCTCGCGTACGAAACGCTCGGGGAGTACTTTAGCGCCGAAGCCAAGCGCGCGGTGCTCGAAGCCGAACTGAGCGCCGAGCAATGCCACGAACACGACACGTACGCGGACGTCGCCGAGCGAGCGGACCGACTCGAACGCCGAGCGCGGCGACTGCTGGCCGACGACGACATCCTCGATCAGTTCGACGCGGTCGAACGCGAGGAGACGTGACGCCCCGGCGGACACTCGTGGGACGGAACGCGACGTGTCACCACTCGCGGCTCGTCACGCCTGCGTACGTTCGTCGAGATAGGCGTCCAGAAGCTTCCGCTGTCCGGCGCGCAGGTGATGCAGTAGCGTCGACCCCGTTATATCCAGCGAGGCAGCCACTTCCTCCGCCGTGCTCCCGCGGGGAGATTCGAAGTAGTCGGCGAGATACGCCGTTCGAAGCACCGTCCGCTGTCGCTCCGTCAGCCGGTCGTCCAGTTCGTCGCGGAACTCGCGGGCAGTCGTCACCGACCGCTCGCGTTCCGCCTTCGCGACGAACGCCGCGTCGTACTCACGACTGACCGTCTCCACGATGCGGCGGACGTCGTCGTCCGGAGGGAGGTCGACGACGAGTCGTCCCGTGCCGCGCTCGAAGGTCGCCCGGCGAACAGTGCCGCCGAGCGAGGAGACGGCGAGCAAGGGCGTCTCGCCTCGGACGGTGAGTTCGACGGAGCCACCCGACTCGGATTGGTCGATGATCCGCGTCTTCTCGATCGCTTCGATATCCGCCGTCGTGTGATCGAGACGCTCGATGTCGTCGCCATCGATCGAGAGGAAACAGAGCAACGCATCGTCGCCCTGTGGAACCATCCCTTCCAGTTGCAGCGTCGCATCGAGCGACCGACTCAGCCGCGTCAGCACCGAGCTATCACCGAGTTCGAAGGTGATTTCGGCGACGCTGTCGGAGAGGAGTAGATTCCGATTTCGAACCGCCGTGATCGCGAATCCGACCACTTCCCCTAGCGTCTCGAAACTGGCGCGCTCCCGTTCGGCGAACGCCTCGGTGCCACCTGCGTAGACCCCGACTACCCCGTGGACGTTCGGGCCGTAGACGAGCGGAATTGCCAGTGTCGACTGGACGCCGTCCGCAAATCCGGCCGTCCGCACCGATTCGGGGACCGCGGAACTGGCCGTGAGTGGCTGCCCGGTCTGCAGTCGGCCGCGCTCGACGGCGCGCTCCTCGAGAGTCGTCACCGTCCCATCGTCGAGCGCGTCACGAACGGCCCCGAAGGTCTCGCCGGTCTCGCCCGCGACCGCACGGACGACGATATCGTCGCGCCCGACGTCGCGTTCTCCGACCCAGGCGAAGGCGTACAGTTCCGTCTCGCCGAGCCCTCGACAGACGGTTTCGGCGATCTCCTCACGGGAGGACGCGTCGACGAGTGCCGCGAGGATATCCGAAAGCACGTCGTCGATGAGGGCGGTTCGTTTGCGCTCTTGGCGGAGCTGTTGGAGGGACTGGTTATCACGGCGTCGCTCGGTCACGTCCCGCACGTAGACCGTCCCTCCCTCATCGAGCGAAACGACGGAGACGGCGAGCCACCGTTCGAGGTCGGGATAATACTCCTCGAACTCCGTCTCGGCGACGGCATCACCGTCGACTGCGGTCAGGAGCGTATCGTCGACGGAACGGGGAAAGACCTCGGCGAGAGGGGTTCCAGTCGGGTCACTCGTGGCCTCGATCAGCGTCCGACCAGTCCCGTTGACGTCCGTTACAGTTCCGTCGGCCGAGACGTCGAGAACGCCGATCGGTGCCCGCTGAAGCCGGTCATCCATCGTTGGAACCGTGTTCGGCCGCGTCCCCTCTATTTGTGACGGGTTCGATCATCGGCGTTAGAAGCGGATCTCGAACCGGGCACCACCACGGTCGGCCGTCGTGAGGGTCATCTCCCAGTCGTGCGCAGCGACGATCCGTTCGACGATCGCGAGTCCGAGCCCGGTTCCCCCGTCCTGGGTGGAGTATCCCGGCTCGAAAACCAGCTCCCGTTCCTCGGGGGGGACCCCGGGACCATCGTCGGCGACGTAGAACCCGTCCGCTAACCCGCCGACGGTGATCGTCAGATCGCCCCCGGGAGTCATCTCGTCACCACGTTCCGACGACCGGTCGTCGGATTCCGAACCGTGTTCGACGCTGTCGACGGCTTCGCCGTCACCGGCCTGCGGCCGGCTGTCGTCGGCCCCCGGCCGACTGCTCGTGGAGCCATGCTCCACGCTGTCACCGGGCTCTGCCCGGTTGCCCGTCGAACCGTGTTCCACACTATTCCGAAACAGGTTCTCGAACAGCCTCCGGACACGGTCGGGGTCGGCGGTGACGGTCGGAAGCGGATCGGACAGATCGAGCGCGGCCCGTCCGGTATCGACCGATCCCCACGCATCCGTCACGGCGGTTTCGATCGGAACCTGCTCCGACGGCTCGACGACGCTCTCCTCCCGCGTGAGCGTGAGGACGTCGCGGATGATCCCTTCCATCCGATCGTGTGCGTCGGCGACCGACTTGAAGTGTTCCGGGTCGCCCGTTTCTCGGGCGGCCTGGAGGTGTGCCTTGGCGACATCCAGCGGATTACGGAGGTCGTGGCTGATCACACTACTGACCTGATCGACGGCCGGCGGGTGTTCAGTATCGGGACACCGCCCCAGATCGGAGAACACGAGATGTCCGGAGTCCCCGTCCGAAGGGAGTACACGCACGAAAAACGGCCCTCGGTCACCGTCGCCGTCGAGATAGATACCGACGCGGTCGCCCCGGACGATGTGGGTGAGTGGCTGCTCGTTTCCGGTCGTGTTGGCCGTGCGAAACCGCTCGAATATCGTCGAGACGGACGAAACTCCGTCGAACCGTCGCTCGAAGGCCTCGTTCGCCGTCGTTATGCGGGCGTCGTGATCCTCTACCGCGTAGGCGATAACGGGGTCCGGAAACTCGTGCAACGGAATCGCCACGCGACGCTCGTCCGTCATCGGTCTCCCGTACTCCCCCCGTGAGTTCGTAGCGAGACCGCCACTCCCGACAGCAGGTGGTCACCCCACCGACGGGAATGGGGTCGAGAGCAACCCATATACCCCCCGTTCGTTCGGGCGTGCGTTTAGTGTTACTCACTGATTCCGGTTCAGAAACACTGGGCCACGAACGACCCACGTCACGCAGCGTCGAGATCCGGCAGCCGGATCACCACCGTCGTGCCGCCGTCGGTCACAAAGGAGAGGTCACCGTCGAGTTTGTCGACCCCCCACTGCAGTTCCCAGAGGCCGAGCCCCCGACCGTGCTGTAACGGCGTCTCCCGTTCGGTCGCCAACGGCTCCAGTTCGGCCGTGGGAATCCCCGGACCGTCGTCGCTGATTTCGATCGTACAGCCCGGGTCGCTGGACTCGGCCGAGATACGAACGCTGGAGTCGGCGTATCTGACTGCGTTTTCCAGCGGGCTCCGGAGCACGGTGGCGAGTATCTCGGCGTCGGTACGCACCGTCACGTCGTCGGAAACGGCGGTGCTGATGGTAACGTCACCGGTCTCGATGTCACTCAGCACCGCCTCGATCCGGTCGGTGAGATCGATCGGCGTCGGCTGTGGGTCCTTTGACAGGATGTGGTCGATGTGGCGGGCGCGAGTGCCCAGGGAAGCCAACGTCCCGGTCGCGGCGAGGATCGCCTCACGGTGATCGCCGTCGTCGAGCATCTCGGCGTGGGTGTTGATGACGTCGAGCTGGTTTCGGAGATTGTGACGGAGGATGCGATTGAGGACTTCGAGCCGGGTGATGAACTGTTGCAGGTCGTGGTGCATCGTCGCGACCGATTCGCCGACGCGGCCCGGAACGTCGGCGTCGAGGACGTCGTCGTCGAATGCCTGACGGGAGAGCGCCTCGGCCTGTGCGGTGATCGTCTCGATGTAGGCCTTGGTGTTGCCGAACGCCGACCGGACTTCGCCGACCTCGTCGATCCGGTTGCCGTGGTCGATGTCGACGCTGAGATCGCCTTCGGCAATGGCGTTGGCCTGCCTCGCCAGCTGTTTGATCGACCGAATCGGGCCCAGCTGGATGACGGCCCCGATGAGCAGAAAGCCAGCCATCACGATGACGACCAGCAGCCAGAGGTCGCGCTGAACCCGGTCGGTCACCGCGAGAGCCTGCGATCTCGGGACCTCTTTGACGACCACCCAGTCGATCTTTTCGCCGGGGACGCTGTAGTACGCCTTCACCTCGGTGTCGGTGAGTACCGTCCCGTGGATGTCGGTGGTCGGGTCGGACTGGAGGATGGTTCGCCCGATAGTCGTGTTCAGCCGGTCCCCCTCGTAGGGGGTGATGCCGTTGGACTCGTTCTCGTCGAACAGGACGTAGGCGGTGAACCCCCCGAGGACGAGCGTGTCGGTGCCGGAAACCGCGCTGGTGAATCGCTCGGCTCGGACGCTCGTCTGGTACTCGGCGACGAGAACGTGCTCCCCGTCCGGCATCGGTGACGCCAGCGCGACGAAGGTTTCGTCGCCATCCGTGTACACCAGCGAGAGGATCACGTCGTCGGTGTCGTCGAAGTTGAACCCGACCGTCGGCTTCCAGTTGATATCGGATACCGACAGCGGCTGGCCGACAAAGCGTGTGTCGGTGCTGGCGACGATGGGTTCGGTCGTCCCGTCGGAGCGGGTGTGTGGACTCCGCTCGACGACCGAGAGCGACGCCGTCTCCGCGGAGAGTGCGTCGAGTTCGGCCCCGAGCGTGGCTTGGGTTCGGTTCTCCGAAACCGGCGTCAGCCCCTCGTGGTTCGAGAGCGTCCGCACCACTTGCTGTTTGCCGTCGATCCACTGGCCGAGCGCACGAGCTTCGAGTTCGGCGTTCGTCTCGACCGACCGGAGCTGGTTGTCACGAACGCGGTCGGAGACCTGGAAGACGGTTACCGTCGTGAGCGCCGTGATCACGAGGACGATAAGGAGCGAGATGCCGAGGAGTTTCAGTGCGTACCGCGAGCGGACGGACGTCGGAAGGTAGGATTCGAGACTCATACCGGAATCCGATACGGTTCGGTTCCGCCCCCGATCATACTCGATGGTGTCGGACGAGATTATTAACTCTTCACCATCACCCACGGCGTCGCCGTGTCGTCGGGACTGGCTCCGAGGCGTGCCCACCCGCCCAACCGATCACGGCCGTTCGATGGCGAGGAGCCGCTCGTTGTTCGCCGCGTAGAGGTGGTCTTCGCCCGCGACGACCGTCCCGACGACGCTGTTCGTCTCGATCTGCCACCGTCGCTCGCCAGTCCGCGAGAGCGCGTAGACGTGGTTGTCGTTCGATCCGGCGTACACCATGTCGTCGGTCACCGTGGGTTCGTAGACGGTGCTGTTCTCGTCCGTGAACACCCACCGTTCGGCGCCGTCCGCGCGGTCCAGCGCGACGAGCGTCCCGTGATCCCGTCCGCTGCAACCGAGATACACCGTGTCGCCGTCGACGACCGGACGCGTCCCACGTTTGGGCGACGGCGTGTCGACCGCCCACCGAACGGCGCCGTCCGCCCGGTTCAACGCGAGCAGCCGTCCTGCCGTACCTGGCTCGGTCGACGTGGCCACGTAGACGGTGTCGTCCGCGACCGTCGGACTCCGCGTCTCGGCGTCGGTTCGGTGCTGCCACCGCACGTCGCCGTCTGAGTCGAACGCCGTGACAATCCCGTCGACGCGGTTGGTGAAAACGACGCCGTCCGCCGTCGCCGCCGGCTTCGTGAGGCGGTCGCCGCCGGTGTCCGCGCGCCAGACGATATCGCCGCTGTCGGCCTCGATGGCGAGCAGATCCTCGGCGTTCGCGTACACCCGCCCGTCGCCGACGCCGACACCCTGTCTGAGCGATGACCCGACGAACCACGTCTGCTCGCCGCCCGATCGACGGAGGGCGCGAAGTCCGTCGCAACCGGGAACATAGATTCGTCGGCCATCGACGGCGATGTCGCTGCCGAGACAGAGCCGCTGGTCGAACTCGTTCTCGCTGTACTCGGTCACCCACTGCGTACTCCCGTCGGTCGGCGACAGCGCGTGGAGCGTCAGCCGACCCATGACGTAGAGCGTCCCACCGTCGAGGAGGGGCTGCCCGCGAATACTCTTTCGCCAGCGAATCCGATCGGAGGACGGCCCGGACGAGCCGATACAACCGGCGCCAAGGCCGGTGAACAGTACACCGAAGGAGTGGAGGGTCGTTCGACGGGAGATCCGACGCCCGGACTCGATCCGTCCGTTGGATCGATCGGGGGACTGGCTCGACGGCGTCATCCCCAGGCGTCGTCGGTGTTGAGTCGGTAGTACGTCGCCGTCCCGTCGGCCGTCTCGACTTCCTTCTCGACGACCATCCCGTCGGCGACCAGTTCGTCGAGTGCCTCGTCGACGTCGTCGACCAGCAGTCCGCTCGCGACGACGTCGCCAGCGACGTCGACCAGTTCGTCCTGAATCTCGGTCAACACTTCGCGAATCGTCTCGGGACGGGCGTCGTTGCCGAAGTCGACGCCTCGGACGATTTCCGTCTTCGTGTACGCGTTGTCGACGTTCTCCGAGAGGAACGCGACGATCAACTCCGTCTCGTCTTCGTACTCGCCGACGGGGGTCGTCCCCGTCGCCGACGCGCTATCCACTCGGGCACCGTCGTTCCACTCGGCATCAGAGATGGGCATGGTCGTCGATGGTCGCCGGCGCAGTTTAACGTGCCTCACTGTTTCCCGGATAGCAACCTGGGAGGGGCTGCCACGGACGAAATACGCAGCAGCGAACACGAGGGCATGGTCAGTTCTCGGGGAAGACGGTGTCCGGATCGCGGGCAGCGAACGGCCCGACACGGTCGCCCTCCGTCGCGTACCGATAGAGTGCCGTTCGAACGATTGCCGTCACGGTCTGTGAGCCGACGATGGCAGCGACGACGATCAGCCCACCGCCGACGAGCGCACCCAGTGCGAAGCTGCCGTGCAGCAGGAAGTATCCCGCACCCAAGAGTGCGAGGCCGGGAAGGGCGACGACCAAGAAGACGAAACTAACGCCGAGCGACGCGGAGACGCTCTCACCCCACGTATCCTTGAACAGCGAGCCACTACGGCGAAGCTGCTGGCGAATGCCACCCGTCCGGTCGAGGACGATGACGGGAACGATGAAGTACGTCAGAAGCGCCCACGTCAGATCGAACACGAGCCTGGCGAGACTGCCGAACGCGCCGAATTTCTCGTCGAGGATGTAGAGTACGGTCCCGAGCGTCGCGGCGACGACCGCCCAGACGGCGATCCGCCGTCGGACGCGCCAGGCTGCGGCGAGGCCGTCCCGAAGGGACGGTTCCTCGTCGTCGAACACACGGGATGCACAGTGAACGACGGCCGCGTTGAAGAACGTCGCGACACTGGAGGAAACCGCGAACGCACAGAAGAGCGCGCCGTACTTGTAGCGGTCGGTCGTGAGTAGCGAGTCGACGATCCCGTATCGGAACGCAACCGCGGCGAGCAGTGCGAACGCACTCCCGACTGCGAGCATGCTCAGCAGCGGCAGGATCACGAGACTCGGATGACGCCCGAATACGCGGAAGCTCTCGGTCGTGATGTCCAGACCGCGGCGATACTTGGAGGGCATAGGTACGTCTTCACATGTTAGGACATAAGCTTCGGGGACGGGCCTCGCGAGACGGGTCCGTCAGCCGGGGCGTCGTGGTTCCAAGCTGAAAGGCCCCGTTGAAATCCAGAACGATCGACACAAACGGGTCGCGAATCGAACTGTAGACCGACCGGAGTGCCGATACCTCTCGGATTGCTGAAACAAACATTATTTGGCTACGACGGGTCACTCGATTGGTCGTGAGACACAACAAGTACCAACAGCTAGTAGGGGAGATGAATGGGGGGATCGGGTGGCGTGATCTCGGCGACGGCGGGAGCCGTCGAACTGCCGACCGTGATGTCGAGATCACCGACGTGGAGTGTGTCTGCATCGAGGGCAATTTCCCCTGGAACTTGCTCAAGGTGAGCACCGACGCGGGGGAGTACGGCATCGGCGAAGCTTTCACCGGTCCAGCGAGCGAGTACGTGGAGTTTCTCCGACCGGGACTTGTCGGCGAGAACCCGTTCGACCTCGACAGGCTCGTCGAGCACATGACACAGCTGGTATCCGGGCTGGGCGGGACGAAAGGATACGCACAGGCGGCCGTGAGCGGCGTCGAAACCGCATTGCTCGACGTCGCCGGCAAGCTCACGGGCCTCCCGGTGTACCAGTTGCTCGGTGGGAAATATCGAGACTCGGTTCGCATCTATGCCGACTGTCATGCCGGTGAAGCCCTCTCGAATATGTCCGCGGCTGATCCTCGGGAAATTTACTCCCCGGACGCCTACGCACAGGTAGCCCGGGACGTAGTGGACGATGGGTTTTCCGCCCTCAAGTTCGACCTCGACGTGAAGATCGAGGAAGCCGACACGGCGAGCCGCCGGCTCTCCACCGAGGCGATAGAACACAAGGTCGACATCGTCAGGGCGGTTCGCGAAGAGATCGGCACTGGCCCGATGCTCGGCTTCGACCTCCACTGGAACTACGATGTCCCGACGGCGACCTCGCTGGCACAGAAACTCGAGCCGTTCGACCTCGATTGGCTGGAAGACCCCGTCCCACCGGACACCGTCGACGCTCACCGAAAGGTCTCCGAGTCGACGAGGACGCCGATACTGAGCGGCGAGAACCTCGTCCGGGTCGGGGGATTCCTGCCGTATCTGACGGACCAAGCCCTCGACGTGATTGCGCCGGACCTCCAGAAGTGTGGGGGGCTCCAGGAGTTCCGGAAAATCGCTTCGCTCGCCGACGCGTTCAACGTCCCGGTCGTCCCCCACAACATCTCGAGTCCGGTTGGGACCATCGCGAGCGTCCACGCGTGTGCGACGGTGCCCAATTGCATCGCCCTCGAGTGGCACGCACGGGAGGTCGACTGGTGGGACGACATGCACACAGGTGACCGACTCATCGAGCAGGGACGGATCGAGGTCCCGGAGACGCCGGGGCTCGGAATCTCCCTCGACCCCGACGTCCTCCGAGACCGGCTTGCACCCGGTGAAGAGCTATTCGACCTCTGAACATTCCACGCTCGGTGTGGCGCTTTCGGTCGACTGGCGGGACTTACTGAACTGGGCGTTAGGGAACTTGTCACACTGTACTGATCGAAATCGAGCAGCGAACTGGTTGTGCGATCTGCTCACCAGACGTGCGAATTACCCACTGGCTCTCAACGAGGGGCGGTGTTCAGATAAGGATCAAGGATGAGGCGGAGCGAAGTTCGACTGGTTCATGGAAGAAATCGCCCGCCTCATCGGTGGTAGCGACCGCTTCGAGTTAGGATTTGTGGAGCGAGACCGTCCTCTGAATCCGACAGTCCGTCGATCTTCTGAGCGAGAAACGCGGGTTCGGCTTTCAACCCCGTGTGTTCGAAGGCAGTCGTATGGCACTCCGATTAGGCCAAGCACTCGGGCGCGGTGTCCGACGTGCGTTTTCGGTCAGTGGCATCGCCGCGCTCGCGCTGACGATCTGCTATCAGATCGTCTTCGTCGGGTCGTTCAACACCGTCATCGTGAACCGGCTCCCGCCAAGCGTCCAGCCCAGTGACGTCGGCACGGTCGGCTTCACGCTTCCCCTGTCGACCGAAGTGGCGGCCGCGCTGGGCCTCGTAGCGCTGTTGCTCGGCGTCGGCGTGTTTCTCGTGACGGCCCGGCTGTTGACGCGCGATCTCTCCGCCCTCTCGTCGCTGCCCGGTGGACTGTTCACCCGACGCATCGGTCCGGCATTCCTGTCCGCGCTCGTCGTCAGCGTCGTCCTCGCGGTGGTGATCCCGCTCGGGTTCGCGCTCCTGTTTGTCCCCGGCCTGTTTCTCACGGTGAGCCTCCAGTTCGCGCTGTTCGCCGTCGCGGTCGAGGATAGCGGCCCCATCGACGCGCTCCGGCGAAGCTGGGAACTGGCGAGCGGGAACCGCTGGCGACTGCTCGCACTGGTCGTCCTGTTCGGCGTCCTCGGTGGCATCGGCGGCGTGGTGGGCTCACTGTTCGCCTTCGTCTCGCCGTCGATGGGCCAACTCGCCTCGCTCGTCGTCAATTCGGTGCTCGTGATCCTGATGTACGGCATCCTCGCCGATTCGTTCGTGCAACTTCGCGGCGGCGCAGCGAACGCAACGAGTTCCCTCGGGTGATCTCCGGGGACGGTCGAGGATCGGGCTCGACGCTCGTTGCCCACTCCGCATCGTCGCGGAGTGCCCGGCTATCAGCGAGCCACGAACCCTATACACTCCGGCGGGTGTCGTCCACGCCGTCGTGGCCGCGCCGTTCGGCCAGCCAGCCACCGAAGCGGCCGGCGAGCGCGCCGAAGGCGGCCACGACCGCCAACAGAAATCCACCGGCACCGAGGATCATCGCGACGCCGACGGCCTGGAACCAGAGCGGATTCGGGATCGTCGGGATCGCCCAAATCAGCTCGCTTAGCGGCCAGATCGCCGGGAATCCACCAATAAGTGCGGCTCGCAGTCCGGTTGCGGTACTGTTCCCCCCACGTCGCTTGATGAGATAGCCGGCGAGCAGGCTCCCGACGGCGACCATTTCGAGCGCCATCCGCTCCGGGGACCGCCAGGCTTCGAGTGCGGTAAACGGGAGTGCGAGTAGACCGCCGGCGAGGGCGTACCGCCACGTTTCGGTTAGTCGGGAGGGACCAATTCGACCCATAGTCGGAGTGATGGGCGCCGCAACTATAGTAACCATTGAAAGTCATCGCACAGCCGATCGCACGCTGTCCTGCGATCGGATCTGCAAACAGGTTCAATCGCTACTATAAAAACTCCGTTACGGTGTTGCTCGTTCGTAGAGCCGAATCGTGACGATGCTACCTTCGGGCTCGTTCTCCTCGAATCGGAGGTCGCCGCCTAACTGGGTGACCGACCAGTTGACGAACCAGAGTCCGATACCCTGTCCGTGTTTGAGCTGTGTCTCGGTCCCGGCGGCGAGGATCTCCCGTTCCCGCTCGGGGAGCCCGGGGCCATCGTCCGCGACGGAGAGTTCGACCGTCCCGTCCGCCGTGTCTCGAACACCGATTTCGACGTGCGGGGAGTCCTTGGCCGTGTGTGCGAGTGAGTTTTCGACCAGTTCGGAGAGAACTCGTCGAATCACGCTCCGGTGAGTGGAGATCAGTACCTCGTCGGGGCAGTCGAAGTCGAGCGAAACGTCGCCCGACCCGTCGTCGGATCGAAACTGGTCGGCGACGGCGTTCGCTACCTCGGTCAGATCGACCGGCTCCGGTGGCTCGGTGCTCTCGGTCATGACCGTCTCCGCATCTCTGACCTTGGTACTCAGTTCGAGGAGGTCGGCTGTGCGCTCTCGAATCCCGGTGCGTAGTTCCTCGTCGTCGACCCGGTCGGCGTATGCGAGGACGACGTCCAAGTCGTTCCGCACGTTGTGGCGGAGAATGCGGTTGAGAACCGTGAGTCGCTGTTCCTGAGTCTGTCTATCGGTAACGTCCCGGAAGAGCACGGTTCTGGCGACTGGGTTGTCCGCATCGTCCGTCGCGGCTTCGTCGACTGCGGAGACGCTGAACTGGAACTGCCGGCGGCCCTTCGAGGTCCGAAGCGCGACCGTTCCCGTCGCCCCGGTGGGGAGTTCGGTCCTCTCGAGACCGTCGACGACCGACCGGATCGGTTCGCCGATCATCGTCTCCGCGGACCGGTCGAACAGCTTCGCTGTCGCTTCGTTAACGTCGAGGACGTGGTCGTCCCAGTCGAGGACGACGAGCGCCTCTTGCAGGGTTTCGACCACGCGGGTTCGGGCGACGTAATCGGCTTTCGGAAAACCGGTCATCACCGGATATCGTCGCACGGCAACGGCCAGCAACCCCCCGGAGAGGAGCAGCCCGGTCGTGGTGTTGCCGACGAGCGAGATGTTGTTACCGACCAGGCTCACGAGATACGGCGCGGCGACACCGCCCGTGAGAACGAGCACCTGTGTGTTCGAGACGCGGGCGTGGCTCCCGCCGAGGTCGGCGAGCAGATACGTCGCGTACAGGAACAGCGCGAAGAGGTACAGGATCTCCGTGCCGATCAGCGGCGCGATCGCCCGTTCGACCGCGGTTTCGGAGGGGCCGACCGCGATGACGACGGCGCTGAGGGCCACCGGAAACGCGATCCCGGCTAGCAGCGCGATTCGTCGCCACGTCAGCCCGGTCCCGCGGCCGGTGTAGCTGAGGGTATACACCGCCCAGATGCCGGGCAGGGCCAGGGCCGTGCCGAGCTGGGCCAGACTGAACGTCGTCGAGAGCGGGTCCACGGCCGACACGCCGGGGAGTTCCGACGCGAACGAGAAGACCGCCCACAGCGTCAGCGTCGCCAGAAGCGCGATAAACGGGGTCGCGCTGGGCTGTTCCCGGGACTGGTAGGCCGTCCAGGTCGTCCAGCCCAGGAGCACGGACGCCGACGCGTTGAGTACCAGGGAACCGAGCGTCGAGAGGGGGACCATCACGCGACATCTCGTACGGATTATGGTAAGTCGTTACCGGTGGTCCGCCGAGACGGTCGACGCCCCTGCGGTCACCGAAGCAACGAGACGAGGGCGACGAGGACGGCACCGACGACGACGCCGGCGCCGACCAGCACGGCGGGGCTGCGAATCGCGTTCACGACGGCCGCCGTCACGGCGAGGGCAACGAGGGCGAGGAAAAGCACGGGCACGACGCGGCGGCCGGGGAGTGCACCGGCGAGGCGCTCGCCGACCGGCGTCGTATCGGCCTCGGACTCGGTGTGTGCGGGGCGGGAGAGCGTCTCGTCGACGTCGACCGACCGTCCGTCGGAGGCGGGTTCGACCGTCACCTCGACGGTCCGTTTCTCGGAGCCGTATCCGGTGGCGATTTCGAGCGTCCCCGTGACCGGCGAGTCGACGTCCTCGACGCCGACGGGGACCGACTGGGTCGTCTCGCGCTCGACGAACAGGTTGCCGTCGGTGTCGATGCGGGCGACCGACGACAGGGCTTCGTCGGCGCGAACGTGGACGTGGACGGCTTCGCCGTGGTTGCGGAGCTCGACGGAGAACGGCTCGGCGGTCGCGAACTCCGCGGGCGCTTCGACGTCGTGAAGCTCACCACGGTTCAACTCGACGAGCAACACCGGAGTCACAGGCCGAGGGTCGCACCGGGGGACGAAAAAACTTCAGGCCGGCGGGACACTACTCGTCGTCCCGCATATCCGGCGGCAGGAGGTTCGGAATGCCGTCCTCGATGGGGTACACCTCACCCGTGACCGTGCCGACGAGCCGTCCCTCGATGATCTCCTCGCCGTCACGCTCCTCCACTTCGAGTTCGAGATCGCTCTTGTCGAGCGGATCACAGAGGATCTCCATCAGGGATTCCTTCATTACCCGGCAGGTGGTGTCCGCCCGATAAAAAGCCACGGGTACCGGGGCGCGGGTGGTTACGCGCGCCAGATAGCCGTCACCACGCGGTCGTCGCGCTCGACCGCCTCGTAGTCGAACCCGCGCTCGTCGAGTCGGGGGAACAGGTGTTTGGGGACGCGATCGTTCACCTGCACGAGGACGCCGTCCTCGACATCCGCGAGGGTTTCGAGCGTCAGCGTCAGCGGCTCCGGCGGCGGCAGGTCGCGCACGTCGATCACCTCGTGGACGCGGGTCGTCGGGGCGCTGGTCTCGGTCAGCAGCGAATCGACGCCTGACATATCCGATACGTGGGGCGCGGATATCGAGGGGTTTGTCCCGAACGGGTTCGCCCCGACGCTCGTGAGGGCGGGGGTTCTTGGTCGTCGCTACAGGTGTCACACGTATGCAATCGGTCACCGTCTCGCGGACGATCGACGCACCGAAATCGGCCATCCGGGCCGCGATGGACGACGTCGAGGCGTTCATGCTCGCCGCGGGCTTCGACGACGTGACCGTCGACGGTGACGAGATCACCCTCCGCAATCGGGTGGGGATCGCGACGATCGAACTGACCCTCGAACGCGTCGACGCGACGGACGCCACGCTCGCGTACGAACAGCGCGAGGGAATCTTCGAGTCGATGCGAACCGTCTACCGCCTCGACGACGCCGACGGGGGAACGCGAGTCGAGGCGACGACCGACTTCGCGCTCGACGTGGCGCTCGTCGGCGACCTGCTCGACTCGACGATCATCCGCCGGCAGCGCAACAAGGAACTCGAGGCGCAGTTCGACTATCTCGAATCGGCGGTCGCGTGACGAACGTGTTCGGGGGACCATTTGGGGGCGGTGGGTCCCAACGAACACTCATGAGCCAACACGACGAGCACCACGACACCTCGTGGTCAGCGAATCTCGAAGGGCCGGACCACGCCGCCAGTCGCGACCTGTTGATCGAGGAGGCCGTCGAGGCGGTCGAACGGACGGCGACCGGGACCCACGTCAACCTCGTCACGCACGGGGACCACGGCCACCCCGAGGCGTATCTCTACCCGCTCCTGCGCGAGCGGTTCGACGACGTGACCGTCGAGTACGTCGACCAGTGTGGCTGTGGCGGATACGTCACCCGCGTGCACGTCTAAGTCATGAATCCCACCGCCATCGACACCGACCGACGACCGTTCGTCCTCGTGTGGGAACTCACGCGGGCCTGTGAGTTGACGTGCAAGCACTGCCGGGCCGACGCCCAGCCGGACCGCCACCCGGACGAACTCACGACCGCGGAGGGGAAGGCGCTCCTGGACGAGGCACGGGCGTTCGGCGAGAACCAGCTGATCGTCCTCTCGGGAGGCGATCCGCTCGCCCGCGACGACACCGTCGAACTCGTCGAGTACGGCGCCGACCGGGGACTCCTGATGACGCTGACGCCGAGTGGCACGGCGTCGCTGACGCCGGATCGCGTGGCCGCCCTCGACGACGCTGGCGCGCGGCGACTCGCCCTGAGTATCGACGGCGGCTCCCGCGCCGCCCACGACGAGTTCCGGGGCGAACCCGGGAGCTTCGACTCCACCGTCCGGGCGGCGGAAGCGGCACGCGAGGTCGGCCTCCCACTCCAGATCAACACCACCGTCTGCGCCGAGACAGTCGACCAGCTCCCGGCGATCAGGGAGTTGGTCGCCGACCTCGGGGCCGTCCTCTGGTCGGTGTTCTTCCTCGTTCCGATCGGCCGCGGGGCCGTCCTCGACTCGATCAGTCCGGCGAAAGCCGAACGCGTGATGACGTGGCTGACCGAGGTGGAGGCCGAGAGCAGGTTCGGTATCAAGACCACCGAGGCGCCACACTACCGGCGGGTCGCGCTCCAGCAGCGACGTGACGACGGAACGGGCGACGCAGCCGACGCCATCGGCCGGCGGACGGGCATCACCGCCGGCGACGGCTTCGCGTTCGTCAGCCACGTCGGCGAGCTATACCCCTCGGGCTTCCTCCCCGAGTCGGCCGGCAACGTCCGCGAGCAGGGGTTAGTGGAGACGTACCGCGAGGCCGGCCTCTTCACGGCGCTCCGGGACCCCGACGCGCTCCGCGGGAAGTGTGGCGCCTGCGAGTATCGGCAGGTCTGTGGCGGCAGTCGGTCGCGGGCGTACGCCACGACGGGCGATCCGCTGGGGAGCGATCCGCTCTGTGCGTACGTCCCCGACGGGTACGATGGCCCCCGACCGGACGGGCGTGAACCGGCGCCGAGCGACTGAGCCATGTCGGCACCGCAGCCACCCGAACTCGACGGGCACGACGATGACCGGGGAGCTGTCGAGCGTCTGGATCGTCGACTCCACCGTCGCGGCGTCGCCGTCGCGGAGCGGGAACTCCGGACGGCGCTGCCAAGGCTCGACGGGTTGACGCCCGACCAGCGACGAACCGTCGCGCGCATGGCCGGCCGCATCGCCGCGGGCGTCCTCGCGCCGGCGCGGGCGGCGGCCGACGACGGCGACGAACCGGCCGTCGAGCGGCTGTTCGACCCCGAACGTCTTCGGGAGTGAACGTAGGCGGCGGGCCGTCGTACCGTCACCTATGCCCATCGTCCCCCGTCCGTGGTCGAACGACGACGGCGACTTCGACGACTACGACTCGTTCGTCCCCGAACACCTCCCGGAACCGGGACCGTTCCTCGACGGCCACCGGGTGTTGACCGGCCGCGATCACGCCGCAATCCACCGACTGACCCGGGAGCGGTTCGAGGAGCGAACCGTCTACGACGTAACCTTCGGCTACAACCTCGCACGCCTGAACCTCGACACGCGGCATCCCGACGCAGGCTACCGGTACGCGGTCGAGGCGGACGATCCGACCGTCCTGCGCGCGGAGTTCACGCCGACGACCGAGTTCTGCCCACAGAGCGAGACGCTGGTGACCGCGTCGTTCTGGGCGTGGAACGGTGACGGCGTGGGGTCGCCCCACGAGTTCGACCTCGTTCGCGTCCGGGTGGCGCCGATGCACGACGCCAGCGACCGGATCAACAGTCGCCTCGTGGAGCTGGAGTCGTCGTACCGCGCGGACGACGAGATGCCCAGCGACGACCCGGGCGGGACGCTCGGTGACCGGAACGCATCGACGAGCGACGGGACGACGAGCCCGTTCTAGTCGGTTCCGGTCACCGCGCCGCCGCGGAGCGAGTTGGGGGCGTGCCGCCACACGACCAGCGCCATATTCGTCGCGAAGACGGTGAAGCCGACGGCGAGGACGCCGCCGCCGGCCGCCCGGACGAGCGCGTGGCCCGCCCACTCGCCGGCGACGAGAAGCACCCCGCCGCCGGTGACGAAACCGAGATCGACCGTCGCCAGTCGGTCGTCGTAGAGGTCGTCGATCATGGGGACCGCCTCGAGGCCGAGGCGGTCGCTGTAGCGGTGGACCCAGACAAGGAAGGGGACGACGTGGTACAGCGTCCCCACGAGAACGAGCACGAGGACCATCGCGAGGAGATGGGCGGTGCCGGGCGCGCCGACCGTCGCGTCGGCAGCGAGGGGGTCGCGAAGCCACGCCGGGAGCGTGAAGACCGCCCAGGAGAGCATGGCGGGCGGAAGGAGCGCGTAGCGGGTCAGCATCGGCGTTCGTTCGGCGCGGGCGTCGCGGAGGCGTCGGCCGAGGACGGTCAGGAAGGCGAGGACGCCGACCAAGAGGCCGACGGCACCGATGCGGGCGAGGGGAACGCTACCGACGAATCGGCCGGCCGCGAGGGCGACGACGCCGGACGGGTAGACCACCGTCTCGGCGCGCTGGAGCCGTCGGTCGAGGGCGTCGAGTTCCGTCTGGCCGAACATGGGAACGAGCTGGTAGAGCGCCCCGAAGACGGTCGTCAGCACGGCGCCGAAGACGGCGAGCGTGGCGTGGGCGCCGACGACGGCGGACCGGGCGAGCGTCGCGCCGAAGACCGGGGTTACGAACCCGGTGGCGAGCGCGACGCCGAGCGTCGTGAGCGCGACGAAGAAGGCGAGCGCGGCGGCGAAGTGACGCTCCGTCACGTCGAGCGGGCGAGCCGCCGCGAGCGTCCGCCCCACGTTGTAGGCGAACGTCCAGAATCCTGCGAGGACGAGGGTGCCAAACACGGGGAGGAGCGCGAGTCGGCGGGTCAGGAGGGCGGCGACGAACCCACAGAGACCGACGACGACGAGCCACAACTGGGCGCGTGCGAGCCGCCGGGAGTGGAGCGGGACGCCCGACCAGACCGGGACGAACTGCGTCATCGCGCCGGCGATGGTGAGGCAGACGAATCCCACGAGCAGGAGGTGGAGATGGGCGAGCCGCGCGAGGCCGGGGGCGTCGACGACGCCGAGGACCGTCCCGAAGAGGAGAAAGCCCAGCGCGACGACGAAATGTCGGAGTGGAATCGCGAGCGGCGGCTGACTGTTCGTGTCCACGTCGCCGGGAACGGTGGCCATACGTGCGGGTAGGGGCCCGGGCGTCCTCGGCTCCGGGGCGAACGTGTTCGGGTGTTAGGGGGCGAACCGGGTTTTTAATACGACGGAACGTCTGAGTCCCGACCATGCCTACTGCGGAAGTTTCGTTGCCGGACGACGTGGATATCGAGATCAGCCAACTCGTCGAAGAGGGAGAGTTCATCAACCGGGATCAGGCGGTCGAAGAGCTGCTCTCGCTCGGCGTGTCGGCGTACACGACCGACGAGACGACGAATCAGGCGCCGGACGAGGACCTGTTCACCCAGGTCGTCGACGACCAACAGGACCCCGCGATCCGGAACGAGTCGGACGACGAACACACGCTGTAGGCGGACGCTCGGCCGTCAGTCTCTCACTCCGCGTTCAGCAGGCGCTCGGACATCGCGTCGAATCCCTCGCGCTCGTCGGCCCAGAACTCGCGCAGGTCGCCGACCGGCTGGTGGACCGGGTCGGCCACCTCGGAGTGCACCTCGTACTCGCCGCTCGATTTTACCTCGTGGTAGGCGTCGCGGAACGGCATCCCCTCTCGCACCTTCTGGTTCGCGGTGTACGCCGCGAAGATTCCTTCGTCGACCTCGAACTCCTCGGAGAGGTCGAGGCTCTCGACGAGCGGCGTGAGAATGTCGACGGTGGCGCGCACCGTGTCGATGCCGTCGATCAGGTGGCCTTTCGTCTGCTGGCTGTCCCGGTTGTAGCCGCTCGGGAGTTTGCCGATGATCCGGCGGACGGCCTCCTTGCCCGCCGACACCTCCTCCGCTTTCGCCCGCGCGAGTTCGAGGATATCGGGGTTGCGCTTCTGGGGCATGATCGAACTCCCCGTGGTGTAGTCGTCGGCGAGTTCGAAGAACTGCTGGTCCTCCGAGAAGTTGATGACGTCTTCGGCGAGTTTCTGGATGTCGAGCATCACCAGGTCGAGCGTCTGGAGCAACTGGAGCTCCTGTTTCCCCCGGTTCGAGCAGTAGATGGGGTTGTGTTGTTTCTGGGAGAAGCCGAGGAGTTCGGTCGTCAGGTCGCGGTCGATGTCGAGGCTGGTGCCGTAGGAGGCGGCGGCGCCGAGCGGGTTCGAGTCGATGATGCGGTAGGTCCCACGCAAGGACCGCAGGTCGTCGATCAGCGCGTCGACGTAGCTCGACGCCCACAGTCCCGTCGAGGAGGGCATCGCCTGTTGCTGGTGGGTGTACCCCGGGATCAACACGTTCTTCTCCTCGGCGAAGGTGCGGAGCGCGTCGACGAAGTCGAGAATCCGGCCCGCCAGGTCGATGGTCGCGTCCTTCATGAACAGGCGCGTGTCGACGAAGACCTGATCGTTGCGCGAGCGAGCGAGATGCATCTTCTTGCCCGCCTCCGTCCGGCGCGTGACCCGCTCCTCGACGAACGTGTGGACGTCCTCGCCCTCCACCTCGTCGGCCTCGTGGTAGAGGTCGGTGAGCGCCGCGCGGAGTTCGGATAGCTCCGCGTCGCTCACGAAGCCCTGCCGGTTCAGCATCGTTACGTGCGCGAGGTTCGTCAGCACGTCGTACGGGAGAAACCGGTTCTCGTACTCTTTCGGCTCCATCGTGTACTGGAGCGTCGCCTCGCTCGCCGAATGATCGGTGTTCTCCCAGAGCATGGCTCCGCCTACCCGAGGGACCGTACTAAGGGTTTTCTTACGGCTTGGCACCGGCGGCGTACGAGGGCTAGAAGTCCGTCGCCGACTGCCCTTTCAGGCCGAGGAACTCCCGGGTCTCGGCGGGCGTGGCAATCTCCCGACCGGCCACCTCACGGGTCAGCCGGACCATCTTCTCGACGAGTTCGGCGTTGCTCTCCGCGAGTCGACCGCGTTCGAGGTAGAGATTGTCCTCCAGTCCGACGCGGGCGTGGCCGCCCGTGGAGACGGCCTGCGTGCCGAGGGGGAACTCGTTGCGTCCGGCGCCGATGACGGAGAAGGAGAAGTCGTCGCCGAATAGGTCCTCGGCCACGTCGACGAGGTGAGTCAGGTTCTTCGCCGTCGCGCCGATGCCGCCGTGGATGCCCATCACGAACTGGATGTGAAGCGGCGTCGGGAGCAGCCCCCGGTCGACCATGTGTTTCGCGTTGTAGAGGTGGCCCACGTCGTACACTTCGAGTTCGGGCATCGTACCGTGCTCGTCGAAGACGGGGAGGATCGTCTCCAAGTCGGCGAAGGTGTTCTGGAAGATCAGGTCGCGGGTGCCGTCGAGATAGTCGGCCTCCCACGCGTACTCGAACTCGTCGTACTTCTCGGCCAACTGGTAGAGGCCGAAGTTGATCGACCCCATGTTACAGGAGGCCATCTCGGGTTCCAGTTCGGGGACGACCCGGATGCGTTCCTCGGGGGCCATCGTCGGCGCGCCGCCGGTCGTCGGCTGGACGACGGCGTCACAGCCCGCGGCGATCCGCTCTGCGACCTCCCGGAACAGATCGAGGTCGGTGATCGGTTCGCCCGTCTCCTCGTCGCGGACGTGGACGTGGACGATGCTGGCGCCGGCCTCGGCGGCGGCGATGGCCTCCGCGGCGATCTCCTCGGCGGTGACGGGGAGATGTGGCGACATAGTCGGGGTGTGGATCGCGCCGGTCACCGCACACGAGATGATCGTCTTGTCGAAATCGCGCATGCGTCGACGAGACGGTGGCGATCGGCATAGGCGTAGGGGGTCGGCGCCGTGTGACAACGGCTAAGTCCCGGACGGTTCACCGAGGCGTATGGTTGACTACGAACACACGCCGGTCACGGTCGAGGGTAAACGAGCGGTCGTCATCGGCGGGACCAGCGGCATCGGACGGGCGCTCGCCCACGGGTTCGCGGCCGACGGCGCGGACGTGGTCGCGTCGAGTCGGAGCGAGGCGGACGTGGCCGAGACGGCGGCCGAACTCCGCGAACTCGGCGCCGAGACGGTCGAGCGGACGTGTGACGTGACGGATCGCGAGTCGCTCGTCGCCCTGCGCGACGCCACCGTCGACGCCCTCGGCGGAATCGACGTGCTGGTAACCTCACAGAGCTACATCGCGCGGGCGAATCTGGCCGACGGCACCGAAGACGAGTGGCAACAGGTGTTCGACGTGCAGCTCGACGGCACCTACCGCGCCGTCCAGACGTTCGCCGAGCGGATGGACGAGGGGGCAGTCGTCCCCATCTCCTCCATCTCGAACGGGCTCTCCATCCCGAACCTAGTGCCGTACACGACGGCGAAAGGCGGCATCGACGCGTTCACCCGGGTCGCGGCGAAGGAACTCGGCCCGGAGATTCGGGTCAACGCGATCCGTCCGGGCTTCGTCCGCACGGAGCAGACCGGCGGCACCTACGACGAGGGGACGGATCGCCACGACGAAATCGTCAGCCGGACGACGAACGGGCGGCTGGCCGCCCCCGAGGAGATGGTCGGCGCCGCCATCTACCTCGCCAGCGACGCCGCGACGTACACGAACGGGACCGTCCTCACCGTCGACGACGGCTTCACCGCGGGCGCGTTCGGAAGGTAGTTGCGTCGGCGGCCGGTAGGTGCCTCCGATGGATCGTAAGACCGTGGCCGTCGAGGCGGCACGGGAGGGCGCCGCCCTCGCCGCCGACCTGTTTCGAACACCGCTCGACGTGGAGACGAAGGCGTCGGCCACCGACTACGTCACGGAGGCCGACACGGGGGCACAGCGCCGGATCGTCGACCGGATCACCGAAGCGTATCCCGACGACGGTATCGTCGGCGAGGAGGGTGACCGACGGAAGCGGCTCCGAACGGGCGAGACGGCGTGGGTGATCGACCCCATCGACGGCACGACGAACTACGTCCGTGGCATCCCGTTCTGGGCGACGAGCGTCGCCGCGGTCGCGGACGGCGAGACCGTCGCCGCCGTGAACTGCCTCCCGGCGGTCGGCGCCGAGTACCGCGCGGGCACCGAGGCCACGACCCGCGACGGGAAGGCGACGGGAGTCAGCGACGAGACGGCGCTGGAGACGAGCATCGTCGCGCCCACGCTCCGGTACGGGCGCGAACACGGCGAGGCCTACGGCCGCTTGCTCGACACCCTGTCTCCCGCCGTGGGCGACGTGCGCCGTCTGGGCTCCGCGCAGACGACGCTCTCGCTCCTCGCGGGCGGGCGGATCGACGCCGTCGTCGGCGTCGGCCGGTCGCACCCGTGGGACACCGTCGCCGGCGTTCACCTGATCCGGCAGGCCGGCGGGACGGTCACGGATCTCGCGGGCGACCCGTGGACCCCACGAAGCGAGGGACTCGTCGCCTCCGGCGGCGGGATTCACGACGACCTGCTCGCGCTGCTCTCGTAACGCCGGCATCGCCCGCGTGCGACGCGTCGGCGTCACGGTCGACGCAAAAACCTATACCGTCTCGTGGTACAGTTCGGAGCATGACGGGAGAGCACCGGACGGATTCGGTCGTCTACAGCCCTTCGCGGGAGTTCGTCGAGTCGACGAACGTCTACGACTTCATGCGGACCTACGACATCGACAGCTACGACGAGTTGATCGAGCGCACCACCTCGACGGTCGAGAGGGAGCCCCGATCCGGCGTCTCCTGGTTCTGGGACGAACTCGTCGACTACCTCGGCATCGACTTCGACGAGGGGTACGACGCGGTGCGCAACGACGCCGCGGGGCCGCAGTTCACGGAGTGGTACCCCGGCGGACGGCTCAACGCCGCCCACAACACGGTCGACCGGCACGCCGCGCCGGACGCGGAGACGCGCAACAAGGTCGCCTGCATCTGGGAGGGCGAACCCGGCGAGGTTCGCGAGGTGACCTACCACGAACTCGCCCGGCAGTCCAACCGGGTGGCGAACTATCTCGAGTCGGTGGGCGTCGAGACGGGCGACACGGTCGGCCTCTACATGCCGATGGTGCCCGAGGTCATCGCCATCCTCTACGGCTGTTTCAAGGTGGGCGCCATCGCCGTCCCCATCTTCTCCGGATTCGGCGTCGACGCCACCGCGACCCGCATCGGCGACGCCGAGCCCTCGGTGCTCTTTACCGGCGACGGCTTCTACCGCCGCGGCAGTCACGTCACGCTGAAGGAGGCGGCCGACGACGCCATCGCACAGGCGGGCCACGTCGAACACACGGTGGTCTACGACCGCCTCGGCCTCGCGAGCGACGGGGAGATACCGTGGGACGACGACCGGGACGAACTGTGGGCCGACTCGGTCGCCGAGGCCGACGACGACTACGAGGCGAAATCCCTGCCCTCGGGACAGGAGTCGATGCTCCTCTACTCCTCGGGGACGACTGGCACGCCGAAGGGGATCGTCCACACCCACGCCGGCGCGCTGCTGCAGGCGGCCAAGGAGGTGTACTTCGGGATGGACCTCAAACCCGCGGACCGCTTCTTCTGGGTGAGCGACATCGGGTGGATGATGGGGCCGTGGACGCTGATGGGCACCCACGCTCACGGGGGGACGGTGTTCATGTACGAGGGGGCGCCGGACCACCCCGACCCCGACCGCTTCTGGCGGATGATCGACGACCACGGCATCACGCAGTTCGGCATCTCCCCGACCGCCATCCGCGCGCTCCGCAAGCGCGGCGACGAGTGGATCGAGGACTACGACCTCTCCAGTCTTCGGCTCCTCGGGTCGACCGGCGAGCCGTGGGATCCCGAGTCGTGGCTCTGGTTCCACGAGGAGGTCGGGGGCGGCGACACGCCGATCATCAACATCTCGGGCGGGACGGAGATCATGGGCTGTTTCCTCATGCCGATGCCCATCACGCCGCTCAAACCCTGCACGCTCGGCGGGCCGGGACTGGGGATGGACATCGACATCGTGGACCGCAACGGCGACTCCATCGCCGACGCGAACGAGCGTGGCTTCCTCGTCGCGCGCGACTCCTGTCCGAGCATGACCAAGTCGCTCTGGAGCGGCGACGAGCGCTATCTGGACGAGTACTGGAGTTCGTGGGACGACCTGTGGGACCACGGCGACTGGGCCCAGAAGGACGCGGACGGCTTCTGGTTCCTCCACGGCCGCGCCGACGACGCCCTCAACGTCGCGGGCCGGAAAGTCGGCCCCGCGGAAGTCGAGGGCGCGGCGATGGAACACGACGCGGTGAATCAGGCCGCCGCCGTCGGCGTCCCGGACGACACGACGGGCACCGCCGTCGTCCTCTACGTCGTCCTCGAAGCCGGCGAGACGGAGAGCGACGACCTGCGCGAAGCCGTCCGTGCTACCGTCGGCGAGGAACTCGGCAAGCCGTTCCGCCCCCGGGAGGTCCTCTTCGTCGACGCCTTCCCCAAGACACAGAGCGGGAAGATCATCCGCCGGGCCATCGGCTCCATCTACCGGGGCGAGGACCTCGGCGACATGAGCAGCATCGAGAACCCCGACGTCCTCGACGAACTCGAGGACGCGCGCTGACCGACCGGGGACGGCGTCTCGGCCACGTATCGGTCGGGATGGAGGTTTCTTGATCCTCGCGGGACTACTGGACCCATGACTCGCGACCGGCAGCGATTCGAGTTCGCGTACCGACCGGGGGAGATCGTGTGTCGGCCGGGGTGTGTGGCCGAACTGGACGCCATCTGCGAGCGCCACAGCTGGGGGCGCGCGCTCGTCGTCTGTGGCACCACCGTCGGCTCGACGCCGGCAGTGATGGACCCGATCCGTGAGGGACTGGGCGACCGGCTGGCCGGCGTCTTCGACGAGACGACGCCGGAGAAGTATCTGGGCACGGCCGTCGAGGGGGTCCGGCGCGCCCGCGCCGTCGACGCCGACGTACTGATCGCCGTCGGCGGCGGCAGTTCGCTCGACGTGGCGAAGGTGATGGCCACGCTGACGACCCACGACGCCGATCCCGAGACGGTCGGCGAACGCGCGGTCGCGGCGGCGTCGCTTTCGCTCGCCGCGGACGATCCGCTCCCGGTCGTCGCCGTGCCGACGACGCTCGCCGGTGCGGATCTGTCGACCGTCGCGGGCGTGACGTTCGCGCTCGATCCGGAGACGGTGCGCCCGGCGAGTGGCGGCGTCGGCGACGAACGCCTCATGCCCGCGGCCATCTGCTACGACGCCGACCTCTACCGGACGACCCCCGAGTCCGTCCTGACCGCGTCGGCGATGAACGGCTTCGACAAGGGGGTCGAAGCGCTGTACACGAGCAACTCGACGCCCGTCACGGACGGCACTGCAGTTCGAGGCCTCCGCCTGCTTCGGTCCGGACTGTCGACGCTCCGCGACGATCCGATGGACGCCGAGCGCCTCGACGAGGTGCTGGCCGGCATCGTCTGTGTGCAGTACGGCGTCTCGGAGCCCGGCGCGCACAAACTCTCGATCATCCACGCCTTCGGTCACGGCTTCTCGCGCAACACCGAGGCGCACCAGGGCGTCGTCCACGGCATCGTCGCACCGCACGTCCTCCGATACCTGTTCGAGCACGTCGACGGCCGCCGCGACCTGCTGGCGGAGGCGCTGGGCGTCGACGCCGGGGACGCCGAGGGGGTCGTCGACGCGGTCGCGGACGTGCGCGACGACCTCGGCCTGCCGAGTCACCTGCGGTCGATCGACGGCCTCGACCGGGGGGATCTGGACGACGTGGCCGAGCGGATCGTCGACGACGCGCTGATGGCGACGGTTCCCGAGGGAGTGGACCCGACGGTCGCGGACGTGCGGGCGGTGCTGGATTCGGCGTGGTGATTACCGCGCCCCGAAGCTCTCGGCGCGCACGTCGTCGACGCCGACGGCCTCGGCGACCGTCTTGGCGTCCCGGACGAACGACTCGAAGCCGAAGGCGTACACCGTCGCGTCGCCAGCCGCGGCGAGGGTGTCCGCGGCTTCGTCGAGCGACTCGACGATGAGGATCGTCGCACCGTCGGCTTCGAGGGCGTCGAGGCGGTCACGGTGGGGGGGCTGCTCCCCCCAGAACACGACCGTCGCGTCGTGGCCCTCGCGCCGGGCGCGTTCGGCGATGCCGACCGCCGGGCCGATGCCCGGCCCTTCGGCGAGGACGACGGCGTCGCCGTCGCCCGTGTACCGCACGTCGCCGAACGGCCCCTCGATCTCTATCTCGTCGCCGGGAGCGCGCTCGGCCAGCCACGGCGCGAGCGTCCCCTCGGGGACGTACTCGACGGTGATCTCCATCGTCCCCTCGGTGTCGGGCGAGGAGAGCGTGTAGTAGCCCGTCTCCTCGACCCCTCCGACGGTCGCCCGGACGAGCAGAAACTGGCCGGGTTCGGCGTCGAAGCCGTCGGGCGTTTCGAGTTCGAGCGCGACGGTCCGCGTACCGACTTCCTCGACGGAGTCGACGGTGACTGCTGTCATGTCCGGGAGAGACGGGCGGCGGCGATAAACATCCGACGATCCGACTCGGAATAACGATGCGAGCCGACTGGCGAGTCCAGGGTTTCGGGTTTCCGGACAAGTTTAAATCCTAACGCCGCAAACGGGTGGCTATGAGCCAGGCACGGGAAACCGACGACTCCAGCGACGTGACCATCTCCCTCGAGGGCGAGTGGTACGTCGCTCGTGACGAAGAGACGGGCGTCGCGAGTCAGGGAAAGACGCGTCCCGAAGCGCTGGCGAATCTTGCGGAAGCGCTCGAACTCCACGAGCGTCCCGTGCCCGAGGAGGAAGATGTTGACGAACCATCGTCGGCGCCGTGGTTATAGTCCCGGTAGAACAGTAATTGTCGAAGAGTTAGTTTCACGCCGCTCTACATAGCGTTATATGTGTCGACGGCAGATGAAATTACTGTGCCGCGCCGAACGTACTCCGGAGAAGAGATCGTCAAAGCCCTTGGGAAGTGGCGGTTCCGGAAAGTCGATCAGACCGGAAGTCACGTCAAGCTCCGCTATCAGCATCCCGAGACCGACGAGAGGCGGACGGTGTCGGTACCCCTGCACGACGAACTCGCCACGGGTACCCTGAGGAGTATCGCCGAACAGGCCGGCGCCGACGATTTTCAAGCATTTCTCGACGCGATCGAGAAGCTACTCTAACCGCCACGACGCGATCCGCCTCCCTGCCAATCTATAAGACTACCACGCACGATTTCCGTCTTTGTATGCACGATACGATACTCTCCAGCGAGACGCGCACGGTCGTCTCGCCGGGACGGATCGAACTCGGCGTCGGGGCAGTAGAGACGATCGGCAAGCACGCGGCGCGCTACGGGGAGACGGCGCTGGTCGTCGCGACCGAGCAGATTTTCGAGTTCCACGGCGACGCCGTCGTCGACCGTCTCGACGCAGCAGGCGTCGACGCCGTCGTCTACACCGACGTTCGGCCCGATCCGACCGTCGAGAACATCGAGGCCGCCCACGAGATGTACGAGCGTCACGACTGCGAGATGATCGTCACGCTCGGCGGCGGGTCCTCCATCGACACCGGCAAGGGCGTCGGCATCCTCGCCAGCAACGACGGGTCGATCCGCGATTTCGGCGTCGACCGCGCGGGCTACGAAGGGGTGCCGAACCCCACGCCGCCCCTGATCGCCGTCAACACGACCGCGGGGACGGGAAGCGAGGCGACCCGGTCGGTCGTCGTCAGCGACGAGTCCACGTCGACGAAGTTCCTCATCGTCTCCGCGAACGTCGTCCCCGACGTGGCCGTCGAGGATCCCGAACTCACCGTCTCGTTGCCCAAGAGCCACACCGCCTTCACGGGCATCGACGCGCTCACGCACGCCATCGAGGCGTACGTCTCCGTGAAGTCCTACAGCGTCCCCGACGGCTACGCCGAACAGGCGATGGCGCGCATCACCCGGTCGCTCCCCGTCGCCTGGGCCAACGGCGACAACCTCGACGCCCGCGCCGACATGATGGTCGGCCAGCTACAGGCGGGCCAGGCGTTCACCAACGCCTCCGTCGCCCTCGTCCACGGCCTCGCCAGACCGCTCGGCGCCCAGCTCCACATCCCCCACGGCCTCGCGAACGGCCTCATCCTCCCCTACGTCGTCGACTTCTCGTCGATGGCCGCGCCCGAGAAGTACGCCGAGGTGGCGCGCATCCTCGGCGTCGCCGACGACCACACGTCGACCCGCGAGGCCGCCGACGCGGCCGCCGAGGGAATCCTCCGTCTCTGCCGGGACGTGGATCTCACGGGCTATCTCGACGACTTCGGGACCGTCCCCTCCCGCGACGACTACCTCGACGTGGTCGACGACATGACACAGGACGCCATCGACTCCGGATCGCCGGACAACAACCCGCGGAAGCCGACCCGGGACGAAATCGCCGACCTCTACGTCACCATCTACGACGACGCGCTGGCGCCGGAGGGGCCACGGCGGTCCTGAGCGACGCCCCTGTGCCGACGACGGGTCCGTCGCCACCGCGGGACCGGGCTTTTAGGTGAACCGTCCACTCACCAGTCGGCATGGCCCTCCCCGCGCCCCCCGCCCTCTTCGGCGTCGTGATGCTCCTGATCGGCCTGTTCGTCTGTCTCGTCAGCGGGCGACACGTCTGGCGGACGGCGGCCGTCCTCCGTGCCGACACAGTCGACCGACTCGGCGGCGTCGACGACGGGCGCCTCGTCAGGGTGACGGGCACCGTCGAGGCCGCGGGGTCGACGCTCACCGCGCCGTTCAGCGGCGTCGACTGCGTCGCCCTCCGTCCCGTCGTCGAGGAACGTCGACCCGGCGCGCTCCTCGTACCGACGTACGTCACGATCCACGATCCGAGCGCGAGCGTCGGCTTCGCCGTGCGGACCCCCCACGGCGTGGTGTCCGTCGACGCCCCGGCACGGACGGTGTCGCTGACGTCGACCGTCATCGCGACCGTCGACCCGGACGCCGAACCGCCGGAACGCATCGCCCGATACGAACGTGAGACGAGCAGCCTGTCCGCGGAGACGGGTTGGCGGTCGCCGCCCGCACCGATCGCACCGATGCTACGGGCGTTCTCGATCGGTACGCGCCGGTACAGCGAGCAGCGCGCGTCGCCAGGTGACGAGGTGACGGTCGCCGGCCGCGTCGTCGACGGCCACCTCGACCCGCTCGTCGTTTCGACGACGACGCCGAAGGGGACGCTCCGGCGCCTGTCGAAGACGTCGCTCGCTGGCCTGCTGGTCGGGGCGTTCGCCCTCGCGCTCGGCGTCGTCCTCCTGGTCGCCGGCTAGAGTAGCTATCGAAACTGTTTGCGCATCCGGTCGCAGGACTGCGTACGATCGAGTGGGCGAGGACTTTCAACTGTTACTACCGTCGGACTCGTCGGGCGGATCGGCGGCCACCACGTCCGTCAGCGGTCCCTCGAACGTCTCCCGGAGGTCGACCTTGTCGAACTTCCCCGTCGCCGTCTTGGGCACCGTTTCGACGAAGTCGAAACGATCCGGCACCCACCAGTCCGGATACGCGCCTCGAATCCGGTCGCGCAGGGCGTCGAGCAGCGCCTCGCGGTCGGCCGCATCGGCGTCGACATCGGCGACGACGTAGGCGACCGGTCGCTCGCCCCAGCGGTCGTGCGGGACGCCGACGACCGCCGCCTCGCGGACGGCGTCGTGATCCATGATGGCGTTCTCCAGCGCCTGCGACGAAATCCACTCGCCACCGGAGTTGATTACGTCCGCCGCGCGGTCGACGAGGTCGACGTATCCGTCCGGGTCGACGGTGACCACGTCGCCGGTGCGGAGCCACGAGCCGTCGAACGCCGCGTCGTCGGCGGCGTCGCGGTCGTAGTACGACTCGGCGACCCACGGCCCTCGGACCAACAGTTCGCCCATCGACTCGCCGTCGTGGGGGACGCTGTCGCCCGAATCGTCGACGACCCGGAACTCCAGTCCGGGGAGAATCAACCCCTGTTTGAGGCGCTTTCCCAGCCGCGTCTCGTAGTCCGCGTCCCGCAGTTCCGGTTTGAGGTGCGACACCGCCCCCACGGGCGCCGTCTCCGTCATCCCCCAGCCGTGAACCACTTCGACGCCGCGGTCGTCGAAGGCCCGGATCAGGCGTTCGGGCGGCGCCGCGCCGCCGACGACGATGCGCTCCAGCGAACTGAGGTCGGCGTCGTGCGTGTCGAGGTAGTCGAGGACGCCCAGCCACACGGTCGGGACGCCCGCGGTGAGCGTGACGCCCTCGCGCTCGATCAGGCCGACGAGGTCGGCCGGATCGGGCGACGGCCCGGGGTAGACGTGTTTCGCTCCCGCCGCGGTCGCCGCGTACGGAAGCCCCCACGCGTTGATGTGGAACATCGGGACGACGGGCATGACTACGTCCGCGTCCGAGATGTCGAGGCCCATGGGCGTCAGAATCGCCATCGTGTGACTCCAGAGCATCCGCTGAGTGTAGGCGACGCCTTTCGGCGTGCCGGTCGTCCCCGACGAGTAACAGAGGCCGGCGGGGTCGTCGCCGTCGAGATCGGGGTACGCGGGGTCGGGGTCGTGACCCGCGACGAAGTCGTCGGCGTCGGCCACCGTCTCGAACGGGAGATCCGGCGACTCCTCGCCGACCACGACGATCTGCTCGACGCTCTCGAAGGCGACAGGGTCGTACGCCTCGGTCAGCGCGCCGGCGAGCGACGCGTCGACGAACAGGAGTCGGTCGCCCGCCTCGGCGACGATGCGGCGCACGTCGTCCGCGGGCAACAGCGGGTTGATGGTGTGCAGCCGCGCCCCCAGATTCGGCACCGCGTAGTACGCCTCGGCGTGGCGGTCGTGGTTCCAGCACATCGTCGCCACGGCGTCGCCACGGCCGACGCCCGCCGCGCGCAAGGCGCCCGCCAGTCGCCCGACGCGGTCGGCGTACGTCTCGTACGTGTACCGAACCGTTCCCGTTCCCGTGCGGGCGACGAGTTCGCGGTCCGGATACAGCTGGACTGCCCGCGACAGGAACGGACGGAGCGTCTGTCCGGCCATACGCTACCGTCCAGCAGGACGCTGATAAAGCCTCCCACGGCCGCGAGGTCGGCGGTCGCCTTCACGCGAGTTCGGTCACGGCGAACAGGAGGCTCGGCACGACCAGCAAGAGTACTTCGTCCGTGGGCGGGGCGTGCGTCGTGAGACACGTACGCGACGTTGCCCCGACCCGCCGGAACGTTTTCCGCCGCCGCCGCCGACGTATTCCCATGGACCGCCCCAACGAGCTGGACACCTTCGAGGAGTACGGCGGCGCCCGCGGCTTCGCCCGGCAGGCGTTCGTCACGGGTGCGGCGGTGACCCTCCCGCTCATCGTCACGCTCGTCGTCCTCGGCGCCGTCGTCAACTTCGTCTCCCAGCAACTCGATCCCGTCGTCGGGCTACTCACGTCGATTACGGGCCTCCAGCCCGCCTCGGACACGACGCTGAAGCTCATCACGATCCTGTCGCTCCTCGGGGCCATCTTCTGTATCGGCGTCGTGACCGAACGCCGCCCGAACCGCTCCGGCTTCGGCGCCTTCTTCGACACGCTGGTCTCGCGCATCCCCGGCGTCGGCTCGCTGTATCAGAGCATCGACGAGATGAGCGGCCTCCTCCTCGACAGCGACACCGACAGTTTTCAGGAGGTAAAACTCGTCGAATTCCCCGATCAGGGCTCGTACGCCTTCGCCTTCCTCACCGCCGAGACGCCCGACGTAGTGCGTGACGCGACTGACGAAGACGAGGACGAAGACATGGTCACGCTGTTTCTCCCGATGGCCCCCAACCCGGTGATGGGCGGGTACGTCCTCCACGTCTCCGAGACCCACGTCTTCGACGTGGACATGTCCGTCGAGGAGGGTATCCAGTCCATCGTAACCAGCGGCGTCGCCACCGGTCGGCGATCCGACGAGGAGATCACGGACGGGATGCTCGACCGGTTCGAGCGCCGCCTCGACGCCGCGGACGTGATGATTGGCATCGACGAACTCGAGGACTACGCCGCCGACGCCTCCGAGCAGTTGGAGGATACGGTGGCGGCCGCGCGGGAACGCGCCCGGCCGACGGGTCGGGAGGACGCGACCGCCGACCGCCCCGAAGACGATCCCCACGACCGCGACACCGACTGATACGGATTACTGTAACTGTGTACCGGTGGTCCGCCGAGACGATCCGTCGGACCACCGGTAACGACTCACAATAAACCGTATGAGTCGAATCCGCCGTCCCGCCCCGTCGTCTCGGAGCCACGTATCGCCCGCGCCGCCGTCGAGGGGCGCGAACTACAGTTCCGCCTCGCCGGTCACCGGAGCCACGAGAACAGGCCGCCGCGGTCGTCGTCGTCCTCTTCCGACGGAGCGACGACACCCCGGCTTCGTCCCTCTTCCAGCAGTTCGGCGTCGATGTCGTCCTGCGTGAAATCGAAGAAGCGCTCCTCGGGGAGGTCCACGTCGAGGACATCGAGGGTCGTCGGCTCGCCTCGGTTGTCGAACGCGCGCCAGTCGCCGCGCTCGTAGGGCGCACCGACGATGATGTGGACGTCCCCCTGCCCGAAGGTGGCGAGGTCCTCGTCGCTCGGCCGGAGGACGCCGTTCGGATGGGAGTGAACCGATCCGACCGACTGCACGTCGTTGGGCTTCATCTCCGTCCGGACCGTCGCGCTGACCGGGTTCGAGGTGGTTCCCGGGATGACGAGCACGTCGGTAATCACCTGTCCGCGTCGGTCGAGGCCAAGTTTCCGCGCGTCCTCCGCTCGGAGAAAGCCCATGTACTCGTTGGGATGGGTCTCCTCGCTGGCTTCGAGGACGAAATCGAGCGTCTCCCGGGCGATACCGAGGAGTTCGCTCGACCGAAACAGTCGCATACCGGACGTGGGAGGCGATTCCCTTTGAGCGTTCCGGCGGTGGACGGAACGGATAAGCCCGCCCGAGACCGCCGCATGCTCACGATCGACTGGTTCCGGGGCCAGCGCACCGAGTACGGCTGGAGGTCGGTGGCTGGTCACGGCCCGTGGACTTCTGCCAATCTGGCGTTATCCGGTAGCAGGACGGAATACACGACGATGAGCGCGACAGGTGACGGAGTCCGCGTCCTACACGTCGGGTTCTACGTCGCCGACGACGGTCCGGGCGTTCCCGAATCGGAGCGCGAGTCGCTGTTCGACGCCGGGTACACGACCTCCGAAGACGAACGGGATTCGGCCTGAGTATCGTCGAACAGATCGTCGACGCCCACGGCTGGGAGATCCGGGTGACAGAGAGCGAGGCTGGCGGCGCCCGTTTCGAGATCACGGGTCTCGGATTCGAACGGCAGAATCAGTGCCAAGAGTGATGCCGACCGGCGTACCCCCGCTTGCCAATCCCTCCGCAGTCCGTCGTTGACGGCGCACGGTCTCGATCCGTGGCGTTCGAAATATCGCCGTTGAGAACCTATGATTGGCCTTATCAGTCACAAGGACACAGTGGACAGTAACGACCATCGATGAGCGCGACAACCGACGAGATACGCGTCCTCCACGTGGACGACGATCCGGATTTTGCCGATCTGGCGGCAACGTTTCTCCAGCGGCAGGACGAGCGGTTCGACGTCGAGACGGCGACGAGCGCCATCGAGGGTCTCGACCGTCTCGACGAGATCGAATTCGACTGCATCGTGAGCGACTACGAGATGCCGCGACGGAACGGCCTCGAATTTCTCGATGCCGTGCGTCAGGAGTACCCCCAGCTCCCGTTCATCCTGTTCACCGGAAAAGGCAGCGAGGAAGTCGCCAGCGACGCGATTTCCGCCGGTGTCACGGACTATCTCCAGAAGGGGGGCAGTACGAGCCAGTACACCGTTCTCGCGAATCGGATTCGAAACGCCGTCGAGCAGTACCGTGCGGAAAGAGAGGTCGAGGCCAGCCAGAAGCGGCTCTCGCTGTTCATCGAACAGTCGCCACTCGGCGTGCTGGAGTACAACGAGGAGTTCGAAATCGTCCGCGTGAATCGGAAAGCTGAGGAGATCCTCGGGTACGACGAGTCGGAGCTGGTGGGACACAGCTGGGAGAAACTCGTCACCGAGGACAGCTACGACGCGGTCGACAGGGTCACCGACGACCTCGCGGAAGCGAAAGGCGGCTACCACAGCATCAACGAGAACGTCCGCAAGGACGGCGAGCGGATCGTCTGTGAGTGGCACAACCGCGTCGTGACCGACGACGACAGCGTCGAACACGGTTCGACGAGCAACCGGCCGCAGGCCGGTGACGGCGACGTCGTCACGATCATCTCCCAGTTTCAGGACGTCACCGAGCGCCGAACGCAACAGGAACAGCTCGAACGGTATCGGACGGTCGTCGACGCAGCGATGAACACCATCCTCACCGTTGACGAGAGCGGGACGATACTCTCGGCGAATCCGTCTATCGAGGATACGTTCGGGTACGAACCGGCGGAACTCGTCGGCGAACCGCTCACGATGCTGATGTCCGACGGGATCGCCGATCGACACACCGCCGGGTTCGAACGCTACCTCGAAACGAGCGAGAAGACCCTCGACTGGGATCACGTCGAGTTCGAAGGGCAACATCGGGACGGATCGACGCTCCCGCTGGCGATCACGTTCGGGGAGGCGACGTACGAGGAGGAGCGGTATTTCGTCGGCATCCTCCGCGACATTACCGAGGACAGGGAACGCGAGCAGGCACTCGAACAGACGAACGCGTTGCTCTCGACGCTGGTCGAGACCCTTCCCGTCGGCGTCCTCGCCGAGGACAACTCGCGGAACGTCCTCGCCGTCAACCAGCGGATGTTCGAGATGTTCGAGATGCCCGGCTCCCCCGAGGCGGTTATCGGGGCGGACTGCGAGGAGATGGCCGAACGGGCGAGCGAGATGTTCGTCGACGAGGAGGCGTTCGTCGAGCGGATCAACGAGCTGGTGGCGACCCGTGAACCGACCGATAACGAAACGCTCGCCCTGTCCGACGGCCGGACGTTCGAGCGGAGTTATCGGCCGATCGAACTGCCGGACGGGGAAGGACACCTCTGGACGTACCGTGACACGACTGCTCGCCGCGAGCGCGAGCGGGAACTCGAGCGCGCCCGCGACCTGTTCGAGCGGACCGAACGGATCGCGGACGTCGGCGGCTGGGAAATCGACACGGAGACGATGGACGTGTTCTGGACCGACTATCTCTTCGAACTGTTTGGCCTCGACGCCGACGAGGTGCCGTCGCTGGAGGACGCGCTCGACGTCTATCACGACGCGGATCGGCCGATCGTCGAGTCGGCCATCGAAGACGCGCTGGACACCGGCGAGCCGTTCGACGTGGACGTGCGGTTTCGGCGCCCCGACGGAAAGATCCGATGGCTCCGCGTCCAGGGGGCGCCGACGGTCGAAGACGGCGAGGTCGTGGCGCTCCGTGGCGCCGTTCGGGACATCACCGGCCAACGAGAGCGGGAACGCGAACTCGAACAGTCCCGCGAGAGCTTCAAAGCGCTGTTCAACGGGATGAACGACACGGCGTGGGTGATCGACATTGGCGGGACGTTCCGCGCGGTCAACGACGCCGCCGTCGAGACGACCGGCTACTCGCGGGCGGAGCTACTCTCGATGACGCCCCACGACATCGACGCCGGCTTGGATGACGACGTACTCACGAACCTCGTCGAAACCATGCCCGACGACGGCGTACAGGTCTTCGAGACGGTCCACGAGACCAAGGACGGGGAGCAGATCCCCGTCGAGATCAGCTCCAGTCTGGTTTCGTATCAGGGCGAGGAGGCCGTGTTGAGCATCGGACGGGACATCTCGAACCGGAGGAAACGCGAGGAACAGCTGGAGCAGTTCGCGTCGATCGTCAGCCACGACCTCAGAAACCCGTTGAACGTGGCCGAAGGGAAGCTGGAACTCGCTCGCGACGAGTGCGACAGCGAGTACCTCGACGGCGTGGCGAGCGCGCACGACCGCATGGACGCGCTGATCGAGGATCTCCTGACGCTAGCTCGCGAAGGCAAGGACGTCGGCGACATCGAAGCGGTCGATCTAGCGAGCCTCGCCGAGAGCTGCTGGCGAAACGTCGCGACGGCCGAGACGACGCTCGAAATCGACACCGAGCGGGCGATCCGCGCCGACCGGAGTCGCCTGCAGCAGCTCGTCGAGAACCTCGTCCGGAACGCCGTGGAACATAGTGCCACGAGCCCTCGGTCGCAGGCTCCCGACGACGCCCTGGAACACGGTGCTACGGGCGTGACGATCACGATCGGCGAACTGGAGACCGGCTTCTACATCGAAGACGACGGGGTCGGAATTCCGGAGGACGACTGGGAGGAGGTGTTCGAGGCGGGCTACTCGACCGCGGGTGGGGGGACCGGCTTCGGGCTCGCGATCGTGAAACGGATCGCGGACGCTCACGGCTGGAGTATCCGTGTGACCGAGGGGACGGAGGGCGGTGCGCGCTTCGAGATTACCGGTGTGGCGTTCGCGGACACCGATCGTAGCGATTGAGACTGTTTCAATCGCTACGATAGTTGATCTCGCCGGTCGGCGAACCGACATGGTCGGCCGGACCGTAGACGTCTCGGGACACCAATCGAGGTGCAGTAGCGGCCTTCGCCACTCGATACGGCGTCCCTGTGCGAGCATCGGCGAACGAGCGGAACGAAGTGAGCAAACGAGGAGTGTGTTTGGTCGAGCTTGTGCGCGGGACCGGATTTGAACCGGACGAAACCTCGCTCCGCTCGGTTTCCAGGGTTCAAATCCGCTCCTGCTCGCTCGTCGCTTCGCTCCTCACTGCGCGGGACCGGATTTGAACCGGCGGACCCCTACGGGACAGCGTCCTAAGCGCTGCGCCTTTTCCTGGCTTGGCTACCCGCGCTCGCTTCGACGTTGCCGCCGAGACGGTCAAGTAGCTGTCGCTCTCGGAGTGATTTAAATAGCTCGCGACCGACGAGTCCCACATGTATCGGGCACGCGATCGGGTCGATAACGAGGAGTGGGTGGCCCACCTGACCCGCGCCGCGGACGGCCTCGATTTGGGGGGCGAGGCGCGGTCGAACGCCGTCGATCTGTTTCTCTCGAACGTCCCCGACGAGGAGCGGTCGAAACCGGCCGTCGCGGCGGCGAGCCTCTACGCCGGGGCACTGATCGCGGGCGAGGAGCGGTCACAGGGGTCGGTCGCGTCGGCGATGGATGTGACGCGACTGAGTGTCCAAGGACGCTGGAAGGCGTTGCTGGAGGGATCGGGGTTCCAGCCGCCGGAGTGGTGATCACTCGGTCTCGGGTGTCCGCTCCGGCGTGAGGTTGCCGTGGCGGTCGATCTCGCCGCGGACGATTCGTGTCGAGGAGATGCGCTCGCCGTCCTCCGCGGGGACGTGATCCACGATTTCGATCCGAAGTGGGTCGAGACCCCGACCCTCGCGAATCTCGTTGATGCGTTCGGCGCCGGCTCGCGTCTCGGGCGAGACGACGATGGCGTCGAAGGCGGGTTCGGTCGCGATCCCGGTCGGCTCCTCAAGCTTCCGCACCTCGAACTCGCGGCTTTCGGCCGCGGCGAGCGGTTCGAGTTCGGCTTCCAGGGCGGCCCGCCGTTCGTCGAACGGGCGGACGCGCCGGGGCTCGTGACGCGTCTCGGGAGCGAGTTCGTCGCTGGTGAGGCCGACGGTGACGTCGCCGAGTTCGAACGCCCGTTCGAACAGCGCTCGGTGCCCATCGTGAACGGGATCGAACGTGCCACCAAGCGCGATCTGCATGTCCGGAGCCACGAATTGATGTGACTTAAAGGCTCACGATAGCGGGACGCTTACTCGTCGTCGTCCTCGACGGTGATGCGGACCGGCTCGGCGTCCGAGCCGTCGTCGTCCCCGCCGTCGAGCCGCCGGTCGAGGTTGAAGACGGCGTTCAACTGCTCCTGCACCTGCCCGACGACGCCCCGAACCAGTGCGCTCGGGGCGATGGCCTCGTACTCGTAGGGATTGTTGCCCGCGCCAGCGCTCTCGCGTTTGTGGCGGTCGACAGTGCCCTCGTCGTGGAGTTGTGCCAGCGCCTCGCGGACCGTACTGGGGTAGAGCCCCGTCCCCTCCGCCACCTCGTCGCTCGTCGAGTTCGGATGCTGCCGGAGGTAGACGTAGATGCGAGCACGCGTCTCCGTGTCGAGGACCCACGCCAGTAGGTCGACGACGCCCTCGTCGAACTCCGTGACCGCACGGTCGGCCTCGGCCTCCAGACGCTCCCGTGCCGACACCTCGCCGTCGCCGGTGTCGTCGGCTACCCGAGGCGTCGTGGACGCCTCGTCGGTCTTCGAGGGCCGTCGGCCTTCGCCGTCGTCGTCCGGTTCCTCGTCGACATCGAGGCTCTCGGACCCGTTCGAATCAGACATATGTTCTGCTTAATAGGTCAGAACCCGCCGGACAAAAGGCTTTCCCGGTCACCGGGAGAGGAGGAGCGACTCCCGGAGGGCGTCGCTCCCCTCGTCGTCGTGGATCCGACGCTGGATCGTGGCACCGCTCGACGCCTCGTACAGGTCGCGGATGCCGTCGACGCCGAGGCGGTCGCTCTCCCGGTCGGTCAGAGTTCCGAGCGATACCGTGTCGTCGCCGGACCGCGTGACGAATTCGGCGTCGTGGCCGTAGCGGATGGCGCGCCACTTGTTCTCGTCGAGGAGTTCGCGCCGGAGCGACGGACGGGACTCGCCGTCGGCGTAGCGGTCGGCCAGATCCGTCACGAGTGCGTGAACGTACTCGACGATGGCGAGGACGCGGTCCGGGTCGGCCTGCGCGTCGGGCGTGCGCACCTCGACGGTGCCGTGGCCGGTGTGGGGACGCACGTCGTACCAGAGTTCGCCTCGATCGTTGATCGAGCCGGTTTCGACCATGCGGCGCTCGAACCGCCGGTAGGCGTCGAAGTCCTCGAACGCGGTCGGAATGCCGGTGTTCGGCAGGTTCTCGAACACCTTCGCCCGGGCGGAGGCGAGGCCGGTGTCGAACCCGTTCCAGAACGGCGAGTTGGCCGAGAGCGCGAGGATGGGCGGGAGATGCCAGCGCAGCTCGTTGGCGATCCACGTCGCCTTGTCCGCGTCGTCGACGCCGACGTGGACGTGCAAGCCAGCGGTCGTGTTCCGGTGCTGGGGGTACTGGATACGGTCGAGTTGGGCGCGATACCGTGGCTTGGTTGCGTGGTCGAGTTCGCGCCACTTCGCCGTCGGATGCAACCCGGCGGCGGCGATGCGGTAGCCGTGGTCGGTGGCGTGGTCGAGCAGCGCCGACCGAATCCGTGTCAGTTCGTCGCCCGCATCCGCCGGCCGCTCGATCAGCGGCGTCTGCGTCTCGATGGTGAACTGGAACAGTTCGTGATCGAGGCGGTCGACCAGCGGTTCCGGCGGTTCGCTCCCGTAGATCAGGTCGTCGATACCGGCGGTCGGATAACCCGCCTCGTCGACGACGTAGAACTCCTCCTCGATGCCGAGCGTACCCATCCGCGCGAACGCGTCTCGGGAGCCGAGATCCATCGACGCACCGTTCGGTAGCGCCGACTAAATAAGTCGTGGACCGACCCGGAAGACGACGGCCAGTCGACCTGTCGAATCTTCGGTAGGAGCCGGTCGCATCTCGACGGACGGCGTCCGAAATGAATCGGTAGTATTATTCTGTGATACGCCGTACATGTCTTTGGTCGATGGCATCGGCGTGCCTCTGACATAATGCCAACGACCGGCGTCGACACGGGAGCGACGTGGCCGGTGATCGGCCGTCGGCCATCCGCTTCGTACGGTGTCGTTCGCCTCCGAAGTTATCAGTATCAGCGCACGGTGACGTTCCGCCGTCGGCCCCGTATTCGCATCGATACCGGGACACGGGTATCCTGGGGATATCAACGTTGGCGCCCCGACAGGAACCGATATCCGTTCGGATGGGCGCAATCGTGTCCCTCCACGACAGACATATAAGCATCGAGATATAAAGGGTACGTGACGATGCACGACTTGACCGGCTTCCAGCGAGATCTCCTGTACGTGATCGCCGGCCTCGACGAACCCCACGGGCTCGCGATCAAAGACGAACTCGAAGATTACTACGAGAGTGAAATTCACCACGGCCGACTGTATCCGAACCTCGACACGCTAGTCGAGAAAGGACTTATCGACAAGGGACAGCGCGACCGACGAACTAATTACTACACGATGACACGTCGTGGCAGGCGCGAACTGGAGGCACGCCGGGAGTGGGAGGATCAGTACGTTTCGGACCTCATCGAAGAGGCGACGCCAGCCTGAGGAAAAACGCGCCGCGTGTGCCGGGATAGGGGGAATCCCGGCCGGCACGGTGCCTCTGACGCGGCACCATCTATACGCCCTCCACCAGCATCAATCGACGGCGGGTGTGCGCGGGCGTCGCTCAATCGTTCTACGTACTACTGTCATCGCCAGCCGTCTCGACGATTCGCGCCGCGATACGTTCGGCGGCCCGAACGTGGTCGTCGGCGGCCGGATTGTCCGTCGTCTCCACCTCGTCGAGCAACGACGCCACGCGCCGAACGCGTTCGACGACGACCGATCGGGGCAGGTCGGCGTCGACGAGGTCCGCCGCGACGGCCGCCGCCTCACCGAGCCACACGCTGGCTTCGGGGCGCACCGGAAGTTCCTCGGTCGCTTCGAGCCGGTCGTGGAGTTCGCGGAGGTCGTCGTCCATCAGCCGACCGTCCACGTCTCCTGACGCCACGCGGCGTCCCAGAATCGATACTCGTAGCGCGCGGAGGTGACGAAGACGTCGCGGTAGCGCTCGCGGTCCGTCGCCGTCGCGTCCGCGGCCACCTCGTCCATCAGCTCCTTGCACCACGCCGTGAGCTCCGAGAACTCCTCGCCGGCGTAGGTGCGGATCCACTCGGCGTAGCGCTCGTCGTCCGGCATACCGTCCGCTCCGAGGCGTTTGGCCGTCTCGTTGAACCCCCACATACAGGGGAGGAGCGCGGCGACGAGATCACCGAACGTGCCCGTCGCGGCGGTGCGCACGAGAAAATCCGTGTACGCCCGCGTCGTCGGCGACGGCTCGGTCGCCTCCAGCTCCGCCTCGTCGATGCCGAACTCCGCGGCGTAGGCCCGGTGGAGATCCATCTCCGTGTTGATCGTCTCGTGGAGCAGTTCGGCGAACGTGCCCATGTGCTCGAGCGTCGGCGCCGCGGCGGCGCCGTGGGCGAACACCCGCGAGTAGTCGATCAGGTAGACGTAGTCCTGCCGCACCCAGTACTCGAACGGCTCCGTGTCGAGGCTGCCGTCCCCCAACCCCGACACCATCGGATGGGCGACGATGTCGTCCCACAGGTCGGTTGCGACCGGTCGGAGGTCGTCGGTGAAGGCCATACGTGGTGTCGCAGCGCCCGCCCAAAGAGTCTTTTCCGGGTTGTATCAGTCGGTTGTACGCGGCCGGGCGACGACGGCGAGGTGGTCGTCGTGGTACCGGTCCAGCCGCGCCGTCTCCAGCACTTCGTAGGTTCCGCGCAGTTCGTCGAGGACGCGTTCGAAGACGGCGTCGGGATCGGCCGTCACGTCCTCGCTGCGCGCCTTGACGACGGCGAGGAGGCGGCCGTCGTCCCGGAGGAACTGGCGGTTGCGGACGGCGACGTGGGCCTGTCCGCGGGTCGCCACGTCCTGAATCACGGCGTCGACCTCCGACTCGACGACGTGGGCGTACGTCTCCGGCCGGCGGGCGTCTTTCAGGAGCGGAAAGAGGTTCGGCCGCCCCTCGGCCACGTCGACGAGGTCACGGGCCGGTCGGGGAGCGAACTCGACGGCGTAGGTTGGTCCGCAGCAGTCGGCGACGTGGCTCACCGTCGTCCCGCTGGCGGCGCCGAGATAGAGGACCGACTCGCCGCCCACGAGCCCGGTGTCGAGGCCGAGTTCCAGCATCGCCCCGAGCTTGGACCGGCCGGCGTCCCACAGGCGCCACGGACCGTCGGTCGGCTCGCCGTACACCGGCTCGCCGCGTGTGGCGAGGCGCTCGCGCCCGTCGAAGGGCCGCCGCTCGACGCCGTCCGGGAGGCTCACGAGTCGGCCCTCGCGCGGATGGTCGCGATGCGGTCGTCGAGTTCCTCGTGGACCTCCGGGCGCAGGTCACCGGCGTAGTGGTCGATGCGGGCGGCGATGACGAGTTTGCCCGCCAGCGCGCGCGCGGCCGAGCCCCGGTCGTCGGGCCGCGTGTTACGGACGTAGTCGTGGGTGTAGATGACGCCGTGTTTCGGCGAGGGGGCACGGCCGGCGAGGTGAGCGAAGAGGGCGTCCTCCGCGCCGAGCACCTGCACCGTGCCGGACGGCTTCTTCGCGAGGTCGCCGAGGCCGCCGGCGAGGGCGATCAGCCGGGCGGCGAGGACCGGCCCCGCCATCCGGCTCAGGTTCGGGGCCACCGCCGGCGCCGCCCGCTCGACGAACGCCCGGCAGTCGTCGGCCTCGTCGACGAGGTCGACGACGCGGGTCGCCAGCGAGACGACGCGGCGCTCGGCGGCGGTGTCGGGGTCCCGGTCGGCTACCGCTCGCGCGCCGTCGACGCCGGTGCCGGCCTCGTCGAACAGCGCGCCGGCCCACTCGGCGACGCGCTCGGCGAGTTCGTTCGCGGTGCGCTCCGCGTCGTCCATCGCTCGAATGGCGTACTTTAGCTGTTGGTCGTCGGCACGCTCTCGCTCGCGGACCGCCTCACGCGTCGCGTGCACCGCAGCGTCGTGGAGCGTGTCGTAGTAGTCGTCCGCGTCGTCCGCGAAGCCGGCGTCGACGGCGAGGCCGGGCCAGTCGGCGGGCGCGTCCGCGCGTCCGTCTTCGATGGCGTCCCGGGCCGCGTCCGGATCGCCGGGGTCCAGTCCCCGGAACCAACCGGCGTCGAGAGACTCGTCGGTCATGGTCGGCTGTAGACGCCCGGCTCGTAAATGCGCTTCCGATACGGGCTGGTCCGCCCGTCCTCACGCCCCCTCGACGAAGGCGTCGAAGGCGCCGCTCTCGGGAGGGAGGTGACAGTAGGTGCCGAGCGTCCGGTACTCACAGAGGCCGTCCCGGTCGTCGCTGATGCCGTCGCCTCGGACGACGCGTGATCCACCAGCAGGTCGTTGATCTTCGACTGCGGGGTCTCGTGCTCGGCGCGCTTGCCCACGTCGACGACCTCGGCAAGGGTGGGGATTCGATCGACGAGCGTGTCGCGCGTGAGGGCGTCGTGTAACACCACGTCCGCCGTCTCGATCAATCGTCGTGCCCGGACGGTCAGCAGATCCGGATCGCCAGGCCCCGCACCGACCAGATACACCGTTCCCCCCGTCGCGCGGGATCGCTCGGGGATGGTCGTCCGTTCGTCGAACCGGCGGCGGACGGCGGCCGACATCGCCGGCCGCTCCTCGTCGGGACCGTTCGTCCGGGACGTCGTCGACTGATCCCCTGACTGCGCCGACCCGCGAGCGGTGTCGTCGTTCATCGATAGATGAGCGCTGGTTGCAGTAATTTTAATTTACTTTGTTGGTGGCGGCCTCGAAAGGCTTACAAACTTAGTGTAGTTTGGTAAAGTCGATTTTACGATGGCAGCCACAAACACCGTTCACGGTCGAATCGAACGCACGAGAGCGGCGTGTTCTTCGGTATCGCGTTCTACCGCCTCGAACCCGCCGTTCCGGGGACCGGCGCCACGAAGAGCTACGTGCTCGGCGCTGCGGGCTTCGTCACCGTCTCCGGTGCGCCGTGGCTCGTCCTCCCGCCCGTCTCGCCGGGTGTACGACAGTCGATTCCGGCCGGGACTCGCCTCCCGTTGTACGGTGGAATGATGCTCGCTGGCGCGCTCGTCTGTCTGCTGGCGGGCGGCGTCTACAGTCGACTTCACCAGTCGAACGGCCGCGTGGTCGCGGCCGTCGGCGGGATGTTGCCGTTCGGCCTGCTCGCGATCCCGGCCGTCGTGGCGCCGACGAACACGGTCCAGAGTGCGCTCGCCCCGACGCTCCGGGCCGGACTGGTCGGGCTGTTCGTGTTCGGGCAGGGCTTGCTGTGGCTCGTCCTCGCCGCCACACACGCACGGCTCCAGTCCACGACCGGGCCGCGTGCCGAGCGCACAGCGGCGACTCCCGAGTGGGCGGGCTGATGCGGGACCGAACGGGAGATCGCCGCGAGCCCGGAGAATCGAACACCGGAACCATCCGCGACGGGAGTGAGTCGCTCGACGGGCGGCCGGCGACCCCGACCGACACGAAAGTCGTCCTCGCAATCGGTAGTACCGCCACCGCCCGCATCGACGGCATCAGCGCGGCGGGCGCGACTCCGGAACTCACGAGCCACACTCCGAGTGCGGACGCCGAAATCCTCACCTACGGGCGGCCGACCCGTGCGCCGGTCGTCCCCGTCAGTCCGTCCGGCTGTCCGACGCCGGCGGTCGTGAGCCGCGCCGCACGCGAACTCCTGGGATTCGATGCCATCGTCGTCGACGCCGGGGCGGCCAGCGAGACGACGGCTCCAACGGTCACGCTCCCCGGCGGCACCGGCGCCGACGTTCGGGCGGCGGTGGCAGTTCCGGCCGCGAACGCGAAGTTCGACGCCGCCCGCGCGTTCGGTGCCTCGCTCCCAGACGACGAACTCGTCCTCGCGGAGACGATTCCCGGCGGGACGACGACGGCGATGGGCGTTCTGGCGGCCCTCGGTGAACGGCCGCGCGTCTCCTCGTCGCTCCCGGCGAATCCGACGGCGCTCAAGCGGACCGTCGTCGATGAGGCGCTCGCGGCCAGTGATCTCTCGCCGGGCGACGCCGACGGCGACCCCCTCCGGGCGGTGCGCGCCGTCGGTGACCCCGTGCTGGCCGCGCTGTCGGGGGTGACCGTTGGGGCGCTGGAGTCCGGGACCGCCGTGACGCTCGGCGGCGGGACACAGATGAGCGCCGTGGCCGCACTCGTTCGCCACGCTGGCGTCACGGAGCCGCTGACGCAGACGACGACGTCGTTCGTCGCCGCCGACGAGTCCGCGGACGTGCGTGGACTCGCGGACGCACTCGACGTGGACGTACACGTGACCGATCCGGGGTTCGACGAACGCGACCACCCGGCGATGGACGCCTACGTCCGTGGCGAGGCCAAGGAAGGCGTCGGGATGGGCGGTGCGCTGGCACTGACGGCGGAGAGCACGACGGCGATGCGTGCTCTCCGTGACCGGGTCGTGACGGTGTACGACCGACTGCTCGCGGGGGCGCCGGACGACCACCCCGCGGCGGGGCACGCCGGCGTCTCCGAGTAGTCGTCAACGCCACACGAGCGTGGCGGCGGCGTACGATGGGATAGGGCGCGAGGGGGGACGCCCCATCCGCGCGTATCAATCGTGACAACAGGACCGACAAAGGACTAAGTAGCCGTCGCGGCAGTGTCGACCGCATGCGACTGAATCGGCGGGTGTCGCTGGCCGTGCTGTCGGGGATCGGACTGACGCTGACCGGCGTCTTGCTGTTCGACGTGTACGAGGACTGGGTCGTCCAGGGGAACACCCTCGTCTCGACGGTCGCCGAGAACCTGCTCCCGTTCGTGTTCCTCACGGGGCTGTTTTACGCGGTCTGGAACTTGTGGCGTGACGAGTACGACGACACGTTCGTCTCGTCGGTGACGACGTGGACCGTCATCGGCACGCTGACGGCGACGCTACTCGTGGGCTGGGTGGTCGGAATGCAGGTCCTCCAGAACGAGCTGAAACCGTGGATCATCGTCCTGCAGACGGCCGTCATCGGTGCCGGTGCAGGACTGCTGGTCGGCCACAACATCGCGACCGTCGAACGGGCGCGGGATCGGAGTCGACGGCGGAAGGAACGGTTCGAATCGCTGTTCGAGAACGATCCGGCGGCGATAGCCGACCTCCGTCTCGACGGCGACCGGTTCGTCTTCGAGGGAGCCAACCCCGAGTACGAGCGTCAGTTCGGAGCCGACGGCCGGACGGAGGCAGTCGACGCGGTGCTCCCCGGTATCGACGCGGAGACGATGGCGTCGTTCCGGGAGGCGACGGCGGCCGAGGAGCGACGCACCGTCGAGACAACCCACGTCACCCCCGAGGGTCGGAAGCATTTCGTGATCGAACTGGTTCCGTACGGGACCGGCGACGAGCGTCGGCGCAGTTACGTCATCTACCGGGACGTGACGGAGATACGGGAGGCAGAGGCGGAGCTCGAACGGACCGTCGAGCGGCTCCAACGCTCCAACGAACAGCTCCAGCAGTTCGCCTACGTCGCCTCCCACGACCTGCAGGAGCCCCTGCGAATGGTGTCCAGCTACGTCGACCTGCTCGCCTCGGAGTACGAGGGTGAACTCGACGACGAGGCGGACGAGTACATCGAGTTCGCCGTCGACGGCGCCCAGCGGATGCAGGCGATGATCGACGCCCTCCTCGAGTACTCCCGGATCCACACGCAGGGCGGGGAGTTCGAGGAAACCGACGCGGAGGCCGTCCTCGAACGGGTGTTACAGGACCTCGGACTCCTGATCGAGGAGCGGGGGGCGACGGTCACCCACGACGACCTGCCGACCGTCGTCGCCGACGAGAGCCAGCTCGGACAGCTGTTCCAGAACCTCGTCTCGAACGCCATCGAACACGCGTCCGACGACGGCCCGGCGTCCGTCCACGTGAGCGCCGAGGAGCGACCGGACGCGGTGGTGTTCTCGGTCACCGACGACGGGCCGGGAATCCCGCCGGACCAACAGGAGCGCCTCTTCGAAATCTTCGAACAGTCCAGCCGCGACGACGAGGGTACCGGTATCGGCCTCGCCATCTGCCAGCGAATCGTCAACCGTCACGAGGGAGATATCTGGATCGAATCGGCCGACGGTGAGGGAACCACCTTCCACGTCTCCTTCCCGAAGCGGTAGCCGCAACAGTCAACATGGAGCGGTCGAAATCGTGGAGTATGCCAGAGCGGGAACCCGTCGAAATCCTTCTCGCGGAGGACAATCCCGGCGACGTGAAACTGACCCGGAAGGCACTGGAGAAGGGTCGGCTCGCGAACAACCTCCACGTCGTCAACGACGGCGTCGAGACCATGCAGTTCCTCCGGGGAGAGGGCGAGTACGAGGGTCGACCGCGCCCGGATCTGGTGCTTCTCGACCTCAACATGCCACGGAAGGACGGCCGAGAAGTCCTCCAAGAGATTAAAGGGAGCGACGACCTCAAGCGGATTCCAGTCGTCGTCCTGACGAGTTCGGGAGCCGAGGAGGACGTGATCCGGTCGTACGAACTCCACGCGAACGCCTACCTGACGAAACCCGTCGACTTCAGCGGCTTCATCGACGTGGTAGGCAAGCTAGAGGAGTTCTGGCTACAGGTCGTGAAGCTGCCGCCGGAGTGAACATGGAGACAGAGCTGACCGACGAGCTACACATCCTGCTCGTCGAAGACAACCCCGGCGACGCGCGTCTGATCCGCCACCATCTCCGCTCCGACACCAGCAACACCTTCGAGGCCCCGGAGATAACCCACGTCGAATCCCTCGACGCCGCCGTCGACCGCCTCGACGCGGCGGACGTGGACCTGGTGTTGCTCGACCTCGGTCTCGCGGACAGTCGGGGTATCGAGACGCTCGAACGGCTGAACGACCGGATCGACGAGTCGGATATCCCGCCGCTTCCGATCGTCGTCCTCACCGGACTGACCGACGACGAGACGGCGCTCCAGGCGATTCAGGAGGGCGCACAGGACTACCTCCTGAAGGACCACTTCGAGGGGGAACTCCTCGAACGCGCCGTTCGGTACGCGCTGGAACGACACCGCCAGGAGCGACGGCTGGAGCGACAGAACGAGCGCCTGGAACGGTTCGCCAGCATCGTCAGCCACGACCTCCGGAACCCGTTACAGGTGGCGAAGGGACGACTGGGTCACGTCGAACCCGAGGCGTCGACGGCGGAGCATCTCGACGCCGCCGTCGACGCCCTCGACCGGATGGAGGAACTGGTCGACGACCTACTCGCGCTGGCCCAAGAGGGACAGGATGCCGACGCCGCCGAGACGGTCGACATCGTCGATGTCGTCCGATCGGCCTGGCGGAGCGTCGAGACACCGGGGAGCAATCTTAGCGTCGAAGTGAGCGGATCCGTCACCGCCGACCCCAGTCGACTGACCCAGCTGTTCGAGAACCTGTTTCGAAACAGCGTGGAGCACGGCTCCACGAGCAGTCGGCCGGGGGCCGACGACAGCGAGGGATCAAAGATCCCTCGAGCAGACGGCGAAGCCGTCGACAGCGTCGAACACGGCTCCACGACAACCCAGTCCGGACTGACCGTCACCGTCGGGTCAATACCGGGCGGCGTGTACGTCGCGGACGACGGGGCCGGGATTCCGGAGTCGGCGCGTGACGACGTGTTCGAGGCGGGCTACTCGACGAACGAGGACGGGACGGGCTTCGGCCTCGACATCGTCCACGAAATCGTCGAGGCCCACGGGTGGACGATCGAAGTCGGCGAGAGCGAGGCGGGCGGCGCTCGCTTCGAAATCACGGGGATGGATCGCGGGACGAGTGGCCGGGCGTGACGAACGCCCGATCGACGTCGCGTCGGCCGTCGATTCTTTGCCGTGACAACCTTTAACACACAGCACGACGTAGCCGTCGTCGATGTCGGAACGGTCGTCGTTCGAATGCGAGTACTGCAACCAGCGCGTGAGTCCCATCTCGTACCGGGCGTCGTGTCCGGACTGCGGCGGCGAACTCCGTCGACGGCGCGTACAGTAGGCGACACGCTTTCCTCCACGGCCGCCCTGTCACGGATGGATGCCCAGTCACGACGAGACGACTCCGACGGCGGTCCGCTCTATCGCGGTGACCGTCGACGACGTCGTGACCGCCCTCGAAGCGACGCGGCGGAGCGACCGGCGGACCGTACTCCGGATCACGCCGCCGTTCTCCGGTCGGATGCGAGCGCGCCTCCACCGGCCGGACGGTGACGACGGGACGACGGCCGCCGTCCACCTCGACCCGGCGGCTCTGGTTGCGGACCCGCCGCCGTATCCGACCCCCGACGAGACGGCTGACCGCCTCCGGGCGGCGGGCGAGTACACCACCGACCGCCACCACGACCGCCACACCGAGGCCGTCCGCGAGTGGCGGGCGGCCGTCCGCGAATCCGTCGTCGACGCCGTCGAACTCCCCACCGAGTCGGGACCGCACCGCGTTGCCGTCAAACGCCTCGGGTAACGGTACCATGCACCGTAACGTATTTATATAGACCACTGCCGTCCCCGACGAGCTGCGGGATTCCCGTAATTCCGGGTATTCGACCGTGATAGACCCGGTCGACCCGGTTTCTGTTCCGAAATATTTATATAAACTATTCGCGTACTTATAGTAAGGACGCCATCGCCGTTCGTCTCGACTTTTCTCTCACGGCGACGGTGCCTCGAAAGCCACAATGAGCGACACTACGACCTACCGATCGGCCGAACGCGAGCAGGAACGAGCGGAAACCGAAACCGAAACCACACCCGCGTGTCCGGAGTGTACCGGGAACCTCGTCACCGACGAGGAACACGGCGAGACGGTGTGTGCCGACTGCGGGCTCGTCGTCGAGGAAGACGAGATCGACCACGGCCCCGAGTGGCGCGCCTTCGACTCGAGCGAGCGCGACTCGAAGTCCCGGGTCGGTGCGCCGACGACCCAGATGATGCACGACAAGGGGCTGTCGACGAACATCGGCTGGCAGAACAAGGACGCCTACGGGAAGACGCTGAGTTCCCGCCAGCGTGAGAAGATGCAGCGCCTGCGCACCTGGAACGAGCGCTTCCGCACCAGGGATTCGAAAGAGCGCAACCTGAAACAGGCGCTCGGCGAGATCGATCGGATGGCCTCCGCGCTCGGCCTCCCCGAGAACGTCCGCGAGACGGCCTCGGTCATCTACCGC
>Ga0207718_100065_pt1 | contig 129188 bp, 123 predicted proteins | sample A23M2SouthBayCA_FD_187749 | JGI IMG/M metagenome (GOLD analysis project Ga0207718, IMG submission 187749) | Aerobic enrichment media microbial communities from Eden Landing Ponds, California, USA - A23 M2 (SPAdes) | ecosystem: Environmental > Aquatic > Marine > Unclassified | place: Emeryville...
TGCGCTCGTTCTCCCAAACGTCTTGATCGTCCGTTTCTAACGTTTCTCTGAGCAGGTCTGCGAGTTCCATGATCAGTTCTCGCTACGGCCTGCTCGTTCCTCAATCCCTCAACTAGACAGTGCCGTGAGATGAATAATTTCAAGTCGTCGTCAGTTTATACCCCCCGCTGTGACCGAGAACCGACGACGTGTCCTCAAGATGTTCAGCGTGACGCTGGCTGCGGGGGTTGCAGGGTGTGGATCGAGAGCCAACGACGACAGCGACGAGCAGACAACGACGGGTAACTCCAGGGACTCTGAGACAGTCTCGCCAACGGGGACGTTGGCACCGCCGACTACCGATAGCTCGACAGCTACGTCGACCGGGACCGACTCACCGTCGTCGACGGAGACACGGACCGACTCACCGACGCCGACAGAGACACGGACCGACTCACCGACGCCGACGGAGACACGGACCGACTCACCGACGCCGACGGAGACGGCCACGCCGACAGAGACGGCTACACCACGAGATCTCGACGGCGACCAAGACGGAAAGATCGGAGCGACGGACGGGGACGGTGCCGACCAGTTCGGCCAGTCGGTGGCTATCGACGGCGATATCGCTCTGGTCGGCGCTGCCAGCGACGCCGACCCAAACGGCGAAGACGGTGGCTCCGCCTACGTGTTCTCCCGGTCCGGCGGGACGTGGGACCAGACGGCGAAACTGGTTGCTGGAGACGGCGACGGTGGCGACACATTCGGGTACTCGGTCGCGGTGTCCGGTGACACCGCGCTTATCGGGGCGCCACGAGACGAGGACCCGAACGGCAAGAACGGCGGGTCGGCATATGTGTTCTCCCGGTCTGGTGACGCGTGGAGCCAAACCGCGAAACTCGTCGCGCCCGGTGGTGAGCCAGAGGATCGTTTCGGCCGTGCGGTCGCACTCGACGGCGACACCGCTCTGGTCGGCGCGTACGGTACCGGGCCGGGTGCCGGGGCGGCGTACGTCTTCTCCGGTGAGGGAGGTTCGTGGTCCCAGGTGACCGACCTCGGGTCTGGCGTCGACCTCGAACGGAACGACGGGTTCGGCTGGGATGTCGCCGTCGACGGTGACGCGGCCCTGGTCGGTGCCGGCGGCGATGACGGCTTCGTCGGAGCGGCCTACGTATTTGCCCGATCCGACGGTTCCTGGACACGAACAGCGCGGCTGACCGGCGGTGACGGCGACAGCAACGACTTCTTCGGGAAGGCCGTTGCGCTGTCGGATGGCACCGCGGTTGTGGGGGCCCCGGACGACGACACGAACGGTGCGGACGCGGGATCGGCGTACGCTTTCGAACGGACCGATGGGTTCTGGACTGAGCAAGGCAAACTCACGGCCGGCGATGCTGACGACAACTTCGGCGCGGCGGTCGCCGTCGACAGTGACGTGGCCGTCGTCAGTGCGCACAGGGACGAGGACCCCAACGGGACCTGGGCCGGCTCTGCCTACGCCTTCTCCCGTGCAGGGTCGACCTGGCACCGGAAGGCGAAACTCGTCGCCGAAGATGGCGACAGTTACCACAACTTCGGCGTCTCCGCGGCGCTCGACGACGGACTCGGCCTGATCGGCGCGAACGCGGCGGACGCGTCGGCGGCCGGCAGCGCTGGGGCGGCGTACCTGTTCGACCTTTGATCCCGATTTAGCATCGAGCGCCGTCGGACGAACTCCGCGCGTTTCACCAGTCTGACTGGCTCGATCCGCTTCTCGATCAAGTCCGAGGGACTGCGGTGACGGCTTCGGGGGTCGAGTATCGCGCGCCGAACGGCCCCGCGGAACGAATCGTCGATGGCGATCACATCGCGGCCCGGCCCGCCCCAACACGTAATTCGCTGGCGAGTCGTGTCACCGTATGGCAGAGGAACTGCTCCACGAGCGGATGGTTCGGTACGAGGAACTGGCCGAGCAGGCCCGAGCACGGGCCAGTGATCGTGATGCCGTCGGCCACGATGTCGGTGAGAGACTCGCGGATATCGTCTCGGAGGCCGTCGAGACTGCGGGCGTGACCATCGAACAGAGTGACCGGTCGACCGACAGTCGACGGTTCCGGTTCACGGCGCGACTCGACAGGGCAGCGTTGGTCGCGGCCTTGACCGAGTCGCTGCCGGCGGGGTTCGTCGTCTCGCACGTCAACGACGACGGGTCGTTGAGCATCGAGTGGACTGGCGACGACAGCACGCCGGCCAAGCGCGAGCACGGCGCGGTGTTGAAAGCGATCATCGCCGAGGCGACCGTCACCGATGTCGACGGGCTGATCGAGTCGGTGCCGTCGAAGTCGGCGGTCTTGGACCGCGCAGTCGAACTGGGGATCGACCGCGAGGCGGCCGGGGACCGACTCGGTCGGCTGGCGATGCTGGATGTCGTCGACATCGCCGACGGGCGGGTGTATCCCGATACGAACTTCTCGCGGTACTGACCGGTGTCTGGTCCAGCCAGGAGTATTTGACTGTCGGCCACCAACGGAGCGTATGGGTTTTCACACGTTCGATGCCGACGGTGCTGACAGACTCGAAGACGCGGCAAGGCGCTACCGGTACTGTTCGGCAGAGGAGTTGCTGGGCACGCTCTCGCTGTCGGGCGACGAGCGCGTCGCCGATCTGGGTAGTGGCACGGGCTTTTACACCGACGACATCGCGCCGTTCGCCGGGACGGTGTACGCTGTCGACGTGCAGGAAGCGATGCACGACTACTATCGAGAGAAGGGTGTGCCCGAGAACGTCGACCTCGTCACCGCCGAGATTGCGGACCTCCCGTTCGACGACGGGGGCGTGGACGCGGCCGTCTCGACGATGACCTACCACGAGTTCGCCGGCGAGATGGCGCTGGCCGAGATCAGTCGCGTCCTCGCGTCAGACGGTCGACTCGTCGTCGTCGACTGGTCGGCGAACGGTCGCGGGACGGCAGGGCCGCCGCTGGACGAGCGGTTCGACGCAGAGGTGGCCAGCGAGGCACTCGGCGGGGCGGATTTCGAGATCGAGTCGGCGGTCGAGCGATCCGAGACGTTCGTGGTCGTCGCGACGGCGTGACTACCCGCTGAGGTCGATCGCACCCTTCGAGTCCCAGATCTCCTGCATCAGTTCGGCGAACTTCGCCGTCCGAACGGGGTAGCCGTCGTCGTTTTCCACGTCGATGGGCTGGTCGGCGATCTTCTCGACGATGGTGTCGTTGTAGTCCATGTCTGCGAGCGTCTCGCGCACGTCGAAGGTGATCGTCCCGTCGTCGTCGGTCGAAATCCACGACGTGGCCTGTGCTTTCTCGTCGTACTCCAGCGTGTAGGTCTCGCCGCCGACGATCTCGCAGATGTCGGTTAGTTCGCCGACTTCGAGGTCCCCATCGCCGACTTCGATGAGCAGCGTGTCGTCGTCGATCCGGGTCGCGTATCGCTCCATACTGGTGGTGGGGTAGTGCGTCCCAAAAGGCGTACTGCTTTCGAGCGTTCGTGCGCGGCCGAGAATGGTGGCCGCTCGGCCTCCTGTATTCTCTGAGCGGTCGCTTTTCTAACACGAGCGGTTCGAGAACGAGTGGTTCAAGTATTACTCGGTGTAACAACCGGGAAATGGAACGACGTAGGTTTCTCACTCGGACCGGTGCCGGCCTCGCGGGACTGACGGCGCTGGCTGGCTGTACAGGGGACGGAACGACGACCGAGAGCGACGGCACGGACAGCAGCGACTCGACGGCGTCGGACACCGACACGGAGACGAACTCGTCTTCGACGACCAGTGAGGGAACGACCACGGACGAGGGGACGACGACGGGCAGCGTCGCGGAACTGAGCGGGACGCTCAACGTCGCCACGTACACCTCCTTTACCGGCGAGGACACCGCCGGCAACTGGCTGAAGTCGGCCTTCGAGTCAGAACACCCCGAGGTGACCGTCGAGTTCGAGACGCCCGAGAACGGCGTCAATCGGTACATTCAGCGCCAGTCGCAGGGCGCGTCCATCGATGCGGACGTGTTCGTCGGGCTGAACACCGGGGAACTCGTCCGGGTCGACGAGCAACTGGACGACGCGCTGTTCGCGTCGGCAAGCGGCCAGGTTGCCGGCAGCGATTCGGTCAAATCGTCGCTGCAGTTCGACCCGGACGGGCGTGCGATCCCTTACGACACGGGGTACATCAGTCTCGTCTACGACGAGGGCGAGGTCGAGGAACCGGCGACGTTCGACTCGCTGCTCGAACCAGGCTACGAGAACGCGCTCATCACGGAGAACGCCCAGCAGTCCGACCCCGGGCGCGCGTTCCTCCTGTGGACCATCCACAACAAGGGAGCCGATGGCTACCTCGACTACTGGACGGATCTGATCGACAACGGGACGCAGGTCCTCTCGGACTGGTCGACCGCCTATCAGGCTTACACCGACGAGGAAGCGCCGATGGTCGTCTCCTACTCGACCGATCAGGTGTACTACCACGGCGAGGGCGTCGACATGTCGCGCCACCAGGTCGGCTTTCTCAACGATCAGGGCTACGCCAACCCCGAGGGGATGGCCCAGTTCGCCGGCACCGAGAACGCAGACCTCGCACGGGCGTTCATGTCGTTCATGCTGACCGAGGAGGCACAGGCCGAAATCGCCGTTCGGAACGTCCAGTTCCCCGCTGTCGAGGGCGTCGAATCCGGCGGTGACTTCGGCGAGTACGCGCTCGAACCGCCCGAGCCGGTCACCTTCAGCTACGACGAACTGTCGGGTAACGTCGGCGGCTGGATCGACGAGTGGGCCCGACAGGTCGCGAGTTCGTAGCGATGGACCACCGGGTCGATCGGTTCGTCCTGCCCGCGGGCGCGGTGGCGACGCTCGCGACGCTGCTGGTCGTGTTCTACCTCCCGGTCGGGAGCGTCCTCGCCAGCGCCATCACCGCGGGTAGTCGTTTGACCGTCGACCCACTGCTGACCGTCCTCGGTGACCCCTTCTACACCGGGGCGGCCCACTCGCTGTTCGTCGATCCGCTGGGTGTGTCGGGCGGGATCGGTCGCTGGCTGGGAGCCGGACTCCCGCCGGTCGGGTTCGGCCTGTTCGGCTTTACCGCGTACCAGGCGTTGTTGTCGACGGTCGCGAGCGTCGTCGTCGGATTGCCGGGCGCGTACCTGCTCGCTCGCTTCGAGTTCCCCGGTCGGCGCTTCCTGCGCTCGGTGACGATCCTCCCGTTCGTGATGCCGTCGATCATGGTCGCCGTCGGATTTCTCGCGATGTTCGGCCGGACGGGGCTGTTCAACGACTTGCTCGGTCTCGTCGGGCTCGGACCGGTCGAGCTCACGTTCACGCTCGAAATCGTCATCATGGCCCACGCCTTCTACAACGCGCCGCTGGTGACGCGGCTGGTGACGGCGGCCTGGGAGTCCGTCGACGGCCGGCGCGTCGAGACCGCCCGGACGCTCGGGGCCTCGCCGCTGCGAGCCTTTCGGGACGTGATCGTCCCGCAACTCCTGCCGGCGCTGGGGACGGCGGCCGTCCTGACGTTCGTGTTCACGTTCATGTCCTTTCCCATCGTGCTGGCGCTCGGTGGCCTCCAGCTCGCGACCGTCGAGGTGTGGCTGTTCGATCGAGTCCAGAACCTCGATATCACCGAGGCTGCGACGCTCGGGGCCATCGAGACGGCGCTGTCGCTGGGGTTGATCTACCTCTACCTGCGGTTCGAGGCGATGAAACTCCAGTCGGGCGGCGAGTCCCGCGGCCTGGCCCGGGAGCGACTCGTCGACGGCTGGCGATCGCTGGCCGATCCGCGACGGCTGGGACTGCTCGCGTATGGCGCGGTCGTCCTCGTCCTCTTCGTCGGCCCGCTGGCGAGTCTCGTGATAGAGAGCGTGACGACTCCGGGCGGCCAGTTCACGACGGAGTACTATGGCTTCCTGCTCTCCCAGCAGTCGGGATCCGCCACAGGGACCGTCCGGCCCGCGCAGGCGGTCTCGAACTCCCTGCTCTTTGGCGTCGGTGCGCTCGCGCTGGCCCTGCCGATGGGGTTGGTCGTCTCGCTGGTCGCCACGCGCGAGCGCCGCGGGTCGCGACTCGCAGAGGCGCTCCTGACGGCACCGCTGGCGGTCAGCGGCATCGTTCTCGGGCTGGGGATGCTCCAGACGCTCGTGTTCGGTACCGAGATCCTGGGCCATCGGCTGACTGTCACCGGACCGGTCGCCATCGTCGCTGCCCACGCCGTCGCGGGCTATCCGTTCGTGACGCGCAACGTGACGCCGGCGCTGGGTGCCATCGACGACCGCCTGGTCGACGCCGCCCGATCGCTCGGGGCGAGTCGCGCTCGGACGCTGATCGACGTGCAACTCCCACTGATCGGCGCGGCGCTGGTCGCCGGGGCGGCCTTCGCCTTCGCCATCAGCATCGGCGAGTTCGATTCGACGGTGTTGCTCGCCGAGGGCGTCGACAGCGCGACGATGCCGGTCGCGCTCGAACGGTACACGGGCAACCGCTCGCTCGGGCCGAACCTCGGGCCGGCGACGGCGATGGGCACCCTCTTGCTGGCGGTCACGACCGTCAGCTTCGTAGTGATCGACCGCGTCGGCGGGCGGTGGGAACAATGACGCTCGGGGTCGCGATCACGGACTGCTCGGTGGCGTACGACAGCGTCACCGCGCTCGACGACGTGTCGCTGTCGATCGAGGACGGCGAGTTCTTCACGCTCGTCGGCCCCTCTGGGTGTGGGAAGACCACGACGCTGCGTGCCATCGCCGGCCTCGCCGACCTCGACCGGGGGACCGTCGCCATCGGCGGCCGGGACGTGACCGACGACCCACCGGAGTCGCGTAACGCCGGTATCGTGTTCCAGAACTACGCCCTGTTCCCGCACATGAGCGTCCGCGAGAACGTCGCCTACGGACTGCAGTTCCGCGAGACGGAGAGCGACCTCGACGACGACGCGCGCGTCACCGAACTCCTCGAACTCGTCGAGGTCGCCGACCTCGCGGATCGGGACCCCGATCAGCTCTCGGGCGGGCAGCAACAGCGGGTCGCGCTGGCCCGCGCGCTCGCGCCCGAGCCCGACGTGTTGCTGCTGGACGAACCGCTGTCGGCGCTTGACGCACAGCTCCGACAGCGTCTGCGGGTCCAGATCAGATCGATCCAGGAAGACCTCGGGATCACGACCGTCTACGTCACCCACGATCAGGCCGAGGCGCTGGCGATCTCGGATCGGGTCGCGGTGATGCGCGACGGTCGCCTCGAACAGGTCGACACGCCCGAGACGGTGTATCGAGAGCCGGCGACCCGCTTCGTCGCGGAGTTCGTCGGCGACAACAACGTCTTCGACGCGGTCGTCGGGCCTGCCGGCTCACGGGCCACCGTCGACGGTGTCTCGGTCCCGCTGCCCCCGGAGTACGGACTGGACAGCGGCGAACCGGTCACACTGTCGGTGCGCCCCGAGTCGATCACCGTCGACGGGAGCGGTCCCGAAACGAACGACGGGGCGACCCTCGCCGCGACCGTCGACACCGTCGAGTTCCTCGGGGACGCCTACCGAGTCCACTGTGACTGGCAGGGTCGGACGGTCGTCGTCAGGACCGGGGCCAGCGAGCCACCAGAGGGCGACGTGACGCTCCGGTTCGGTGCGGACGACGTGTCTCTCCTCTGAGGCACCGGCACTGTCCCGGGCGGTCGCGACCGGATAGCCGTCACTTTAGGTCGCCCACTCGAAGCTGGGACCGATGAGTGATCTGGGCAAGATCGACCGGGCCGTCTTCGAGGAGCTAATCTATCCGAACCTCGGGGCCGAGCGCGGGGACGTGACCGTCGGCCCGCGCCACGGCGTCGACTTCGGCGTCCTCGACGTGGGTGGCCGGGCGGTCGTGATCGCGACCGATCCGGTGTCGCTGTTGCCGGCGCTGGGACTCGAACAGGCCGGTCGGCTGGCACTCGAAATCGTCCTGACCGACGTGGCTGTCTCGGGGATCGCACCCTCGCATCTGGCGATCAATCTGACGCTGCCCCCCGAGTGGAGCGACGAGGACCTGGGGACGGTGTGGCGCGCGATCAGCGATCACGCCGAGCGACTGGGTGTGAGCATCGTCTCGGGGCATACGGCCCGCTATCCAGGGATCGAGAGTTCGTGGGTCGGCGGGGCGACGGTGCTGGGCGTCGGCGACCACGACGACATCGTCAGGCCCGACGGTGCCAGCCCTGGGGACCGGATCGTCGTCACGACCGGGCCGGCCGCCGAGATCACGGGGCTGCTGGCGACGTTGTTCCCCGAGGAGTTGGGGCTCGATCCGGCGACGGTCGCGACGGCCCAGGAGCGCGTCGACGACATCGCGGCCGTGGCGGACGCCCGAGCGGCGTTCGAGGCGGGCGGCGTGACGGCGATGCACGACGCGACCGAGGGGGGACTGGCCGGCGGCCTGACCGAGATGGCCGACGGCGCGGGCGTCCGGTTCGACCTCGACAGTGATCGGATGCCAGTCCAGCCCGGTGTCGCGGCGGTGTGCGACGCCGTCGGGCTGGATCCGTGGACGGTGACCAGCGCCGGGACGCTCGTGCTGACCGTCGAGGCCGACCGGGCAGACGACGTGATCGCGGCACTGACCGAGCGCGGGACGCCGGCGGCGGTCGTCGGCACGGTCAGAGACGGCAGCGGGGTCTCCCTCGACGGTGAGCCCCTGACGGCCCCCGATGCCGACCCGTCGTGGGACGCCTTCGACCGCCTCGACACCGCTTGATACGGGCCGTCTGAGAGGCGGCGCGAGTCGTCCGTACGGACCCGCTTCGGCACGCATTTACGCCCGCCGACCCAATTCGGGGTATGGCAGCGACCACGAGCGGTCGGCGGAACAAGATCGCGTTCGGCCTCGCGTTCGCGACGGTCGTGATCGTGCCGGGACTGTTGAAGTACCAACTGAGCGCGATGGGGTATAACAACGTCGGGAGCCTCGTCTGGGCGCTGGGCTATGGCCTCGGTGCGATCACCATGTGGGCCATCTGGATCAGGCCCCTCGACCTGACCGGACCGGACGGAATCGACCGCGCCGACACGGGCGAAGACTGAGTACAACAGCCGTAGTAAATCTTTTGAGGCCGCCGGACACAGGTAGCCCATGGCTCGGGAGCGTTCAGGCGACGGCGTAGCAGGCTACGGCGCGCGGTCCGGGTGGTCGCGCGAGCAAGCCGGGCGCATCGAACGAACACCGGACAATACGGCACCGACCGTCTATCCACCGGCGGTCGATCAGGCCCCCGACGTGCACGTCTGGGACACCTGGCTGTTGCGCAACCGGGACGGCACCATCGCCGAGGTCGACGGCTATCGGGTGGCCTTCTCGCTGACGGCACCGGCGGACCTGTTGCCGGGCAAGCGCCACGACGTGGCGACGATCCGCTACTTCTACTCGACCGACGGCGAGACGTGGCACAACGGCGGCGTCGTCTTCGAGGACCCGCTGGGTCAGCGCACGTGGGCCGGATCGGCGCTGTACGACGACGGCGACGTCTACGTCTTCTACACGGCGGCCGGCGAACAGGGGGCCGACGAACTCACCTACACGCAGCGCATCGTCGGGGCCTCCGGCGGCACCGCGAGTACGACCGACGGCTTCAGCCTCGACGGCCCGTGGACCCACCACGAACTGATCCAGCCCGACGGGGAGCGCTACGAGCGCGAGGACCAGTCCCGCAGGATGATCTACACCTTCCGCGACCCGTGGTTCTTCGAGGACCCGGCGACCGGCGAGACCTACCTCCTGTTCGAGGCCAACACGCCCGTGCCCGAGGGCAGTGACGCCTGCGGCGGCGACGCCGCCCAACAGGAGTTCAACGGCAGCGTCGGCCTCGCCCACTCGCCGACGGGCGACCCGCTGGACTGGGAGTTACAGGACCCGCTACTGGACTCGGTCTGTGTCAATCAAGAACTCGAACGGCCCCACATCGTCTACCGCGACGGCCGCTACTACCTCTTCATCTCCAGCCACATGCACACCTTCGCACCCGGCCTGGAGGGGTACGACGCGCTGTATGGCTTCGTCGCCGACTCGCTGCGCGGCGACTACGTCCCGCTCAACGACTCGGGCCTCGTGGCGACCAACCCCGCCAACGCGCCCTTCCAGTCGTACTCGTGGATGGCGTTCCCCCACCGCGAGGAGGTGCTGGTCCAGAGCTTCTTCAACTACTACGACTTCGACGCCGACTCACTGGACCTCGTTTCGGAACTCTCCGAGGCCGAGCAGATGCGACGCTTCGGCGGGACGCTAGGGCCGACGCTGCGCCTCGATGTCGAGGGCACCCGGACGAAGATTCTGGGCACGCTCGACCACTGGGAGATTCCCCTGCCCGACGAGGACCTGCCGCCGACGGATCGAGAGGTCTTTGCGCGTGCTGAAGGGGACGACCGCGGGTCGTACCACGGTAGCGACTGAGTCTAACCGCCCTTTTCGGTCTTTACGCGGTTCGTGATGGGAAATTACTGCATGGTAGGTCTGCTAGTAGAACAGGTGGTTCGGTCTGTATTGTGGTGGAATGAAGTCGCTGGTGTGGCTTCGAGAGTAATCGAGAACTGAACGCCCTCGGCCTGCTCGACGGCATCTGTGACGGATATCCTCGCTCCGCTCGGATAGGGCCGCCACAGAGACCGCGAGACGTGCCTCGCCCGTTCATTCCGCCAGGCCACACCGCCCAGCACCGCAGCCACACGCCTCCCCAACCGACTCCTTCGCTCCCAATGGTCGCTCAGTCATCCCTCGCACAGTGTCGTCGCTCGACGGAGCGAGCGACAGCGCGCGCCACCGCTGTTTGGTCAGTCTTTGATCTGTACTCACCAGAGCCTCGGCGATTCAGCGCGGGAGTCCGATCGCACGACAGTGCTGTCACACCCAGACATCGTCCAGTTCCCAGGCGTCGAGTTCGGGGACCCGAACGCGACCGCCGACGGCGCTGAGGTTGATTCCGGTGGCCTCGGTCTCGGTCGGGTAGACGCGGCTGGTCAGGCAGTGGCGTTCGTTGGCGAACACCTCGATCACGGAGCCGTCGACGAACACCCGCAGGTCCAGCGGTTCGTCGTAGGGCGACACGCGCATCCGCTGGGTGTCGCGGGTCGCCTGCGGGTCCGTACTGGACCGACTGCGGTCGACGAGGAGTTCGTTGTCGGCGGTGTACCGGAGCGGCGTCCGCTCGGTCCCGTCCGGCGCGGCCAGCACCGTGAGTTCGACGGCGTCGGCGTCGACGAGCGAGAAGCGGCCGGCGATCTCGACGGATCGCCCGCTCGTGGCGAGCCAGTGTGTCTCCCCGCGGGTCAGGGTCAGCCCTTCGCGGTGTTCGTGATCGCCCCGTAGCGTGGTCAGTTCCTCGGCGGGGCGCTGTCTCAGTCGGCTGTCACCAGCGAGCGAGATCTCGCGGGGCAGGGACATCGTCCCTGACCAGCCGGCGTCCCACTGGGCGCTCACGTCGCGGGCTTCGGGCACCCACCCCCACGTCAGGATGCGGTCGTCGTCGGTCCGCATCGACTGGGGGGCGTAGTAGTCGCCGTGGTCGAGTTTGTCCCGACACTCGGGTTCGAAGTCCTCGCCGTCGAAGGTCCCGAGGAAGTACACCACGTCCTCGTAGTTCGAAACGTGCAGCAGCTGTTTGGGGCCCAGATCGAGCAGTTCCGGGCACTCCCAGACGGTCTCCTCGGGGATGTCCCTGTCGCCCGAGAGGATCGGCCCGCAGTACTCCCAGTCGCGCAGGTCGTCGGACTCGTACAGCAGGACGACCCCGCCGCCGTCGTCCATGCCGGCCCCGATTAGCTGGTACCACGTTCCGTCCTCCTGCCAGACGCAGTGGTCGCGGAACTCGCCGTCCCAGTGTTCCGTCGAGAGGACGTTCGGGTCGCTGGGCAGTTCCTCGATGATCGGGTTGTCCTTGTCTTTCGCCCAGCGTCGCAGTTCCGGGTCCTCGGCCGTCGCCAGACAGGGGAGTTGCTTGCGGTCGCGGCCGCCGGTGTAGAGGATCGTTGCCGCCCCATCGTCGTCGACCGCACAGCCAGACCAGCAGCCGTCCCGGTCCGGGCCGTCGGGGGAGGGGGTCAGTGCGACCGCCTGATCCTCCCAGTGGACGAGGTCGTCGCTGACGGCGTGGCCCCAGTGGATCGTGTCGTGGTAGGGACCGCCGGGGTTGTACTGGTAGAACACGTGATAGCGACCGTTCCACTGGATCACGCCGTTGGGGTCGTTGAGCCAGTTGGCCGGCGTCGAGAGGTGATAGGTTGGGCGGTGAGGGTCGTCCGAAAACTGCTCGCGCAGGGCCGAGATCTCCGCGCCGGTGCGGGGTCGGGAGGGAACGCTCGCCGTGGCGGCGTTCGAGAGGATGCCCGTCCCGAGTCGATCCCGTGTCTCGGCGTCGCCGCCGTCCATCTCGAAGACGAGGCCGTCACCGAGGCCGACGACGACGCCGTCGCCCAGCGACCAGCCGACGCAGGTGACCAGATCGGGCACGTCGTGGTCGATCCGGGCCGTACTCGCCAGCACCTCGCCGCGCTCGGGGAGGACCCTGTCGTAGCGGGCCACCGTCGCCGTCGTGGGGCCTCTGGTGATCGGTCGCCGATCTGCGAGCGAGGCGAACAGCGGGTGGTCGTCGTACACCGCCTTGACGAGCGGGCCGGTCTCGGGGCTGTCGGGTTCCGGGCCGACGGCGTCGGGCCCGACCGGGTCGATCCCCAGCGCGTCGACCGTGGTCAACGCTGCGAGCGAGAGGACCAGCCCGCCACCCGAGCGGACGAATGCCCGGAGGACGCCGCCGAGATCGGTGCCCGCCGAGAGTGTCGGTGGTTCGTCGGCGTGCCACCAGCACACGTCGGTCTCCGAGAGCGACGCCGTCCCGTCGATCAGGTCGTCGACGGTGACGGTCCGCACGTCGAAACCGCTCGTCGCGGCCCACTCGATGGCAGCGGTCTGCTCTCCTGTCTGGCCGCCGGCGGAGAGCATCGCGACACGAACCGTCGAATCAGTCATAAGCGAACAAAGACAAGCAGAATCAAAAACCCCTCGTTCTCGGCCCCAGCGCTCTCACGGCCCGACCGTGTTCGGGACCGTCGGTCCTCGTCGCTACGGGGCCGTTCGAGCGCGCGACTTGTACTCGATGACGGTCTGGTGGCAGCGAGCGCAGACGAACTCCATCAGTTTCGTCGTCTCGTCGTTGTAGCTCATTCGCTCGCCACAGTTCGGGCACTTCATGGTAATTAATGATAGATTCTCGCCGGGCTTAACCCTTTCTCGAATCGCGGTCGCGCCCGCGTCGGCGCACACTGGCCAATCTACGACGATCAGTCAAGTTCGACCGTCGCGGTAAGTTCCTCTTCGAGGCTGCGCGATTCGATGACGGCGGCCAGACACTCGTCGTCGAGCAGACGCACCTGTTCGTCCCGGGACCGCCGGGTCGCGGCGTCGGTGATCCCCGCTGAAGTCGCCATCATGACGGCGTCGACGTTCGAGCGCTCCGACCGGAGGTCGCTACACGTCTCGATGGCCGCCTCGGTGACGGGTTCGCCGTCGGGCCGGTGGTAGAGGCGCACCAGCATCCGTTCGGCTGTCGGGGTCTCCTTGGCGACGACGACGGTGTCTTCCGTGGTCGCTTCCACGGTCCAGCCAGTCTCACCGAGCACGGTCGCGACGACAGCACCGAATCGGTCGGCGTCCAGTTTGCGGAGGTGGTTCTCGATGTTCTCGCCCGCCCGACTCGTCTCGTCCCGGTCCGATTGGCGGTCGTCGATCTGCTCGTCTTCTGCCCGCTCGATCGCTTCCTCGACCTCGTTTTCGGTCGTGCCGATGGTCGCCTCGACGGCGTAGTCGGGGTCGTCGTCAGTCGTCTCGGTTTCGACCGGCTCGACGGCCGCACCGTCACGGGCCGCCCGCGCACGTTCGAGACTCTCCTCGACGGCGGCGAGGTCCGTTTCGAGGTGATCGACGGCGTCGGGGTAGTGGTCGGTCGCCACGTCGAGCGCGCGCTCGAACTGCTCGCGGGCTGTCTCGAACTCCTCGACTGCCAGGTCGTACTGGTCGGTACCGATGTACCACTCCCCGGCCTGCTTGGCGTCGGTGGCGACGCTGCGTCGCTTCGCGGTCGCCGCCTCGATGACTTCCGCTCGACGGTTCTCGATCTCCGCCAGGTCGCCATCGAAGCGACGTTCCGGGGCGTCTCGATCGACTTCGATCGCGTCCTGATACAGTGCGATCGCGGTCTCTAGGTGTGTCGCTGCGGCCCGGTCGTCGTCGGCCTCGTCGGCCGCTGTATCGGCGTCGATGGCCGCCTGTAGCGGTGCTGCCTCCAGTCGATCGATCGTGCTTTCGAGGCGCGTCGCCTCGGCCTCGATCCGGTTCCAGTCCTCGATTACCTCGGCCGACACCTCTCGGATCGCCTCGTACTCGCTGTGGGCGCGGTCGTACACGTCGTGGGCCCCTTCGAGGTCGTCCTCACGCCAGCGCCGTTCCGCCCGATCGGTGAACTGGCGCGCCCGCCCGACCCGAACTGTCGCGAGCGTGTTCTTGCAGCGCTCGTCGACCTGCACAACCCGGTCGAGCATCGCCGTCCCGGCCCACTCGCTGTCGAACTGCCGTGCGGTTCGGATCGCGTCCTGCAGTTGATCCGCAGCGGCCTGTGCGGCGTCGAGGGCGTCGTCGTATTCCCCCTTATCGCGTCGATCCAGCGCATCGACGAGCGCGCGCCTGACGCCGTCGAGTGTCGTCTCCACGTGGTTCCAGGACTGTCTCGCCCTCTCGATGAACGACTCGACGGCGTCGAGTCCCGACCCCCCGGCGTGGATCGTCCACGTGGGACCGCCGGACTGCTCGACGGTCACGGTCCCTCCTCGCCGTCCGCCGGCGCTCGTGACCGATTCGATCTCCGTGAACGGAACCGATAGCTGCTGGTCCCCGTCGACGGTTTCGTGGCTGCTGTCGCCGACGAGAACGACGATTCGCCTGTCCGAGACTACTGTGATCGTCCGATAGCCAGACCCCGAGGTGACCTGTTCGTGTGACCCGTCGCGCTCGATTTCGACCCCGCGTTTCTGACTGGTGAGTACGAACACCGGCGTCTCGTCGTGTAAATACGCCTCTGCAGGCTCGTCGCGAAGGTAGCCCGACGAGAGGAGGCCGCCCTTGCCGGTCTCCGTGAGGACGGACGCCGATTCGTCCTCCTGATTATTTATATTGATAACACGACTCATCAGTAACAGATTCTACGTCCACTGTTATGAGCCTCACTGATTTACTTATGATACTTGGCTGTGGAATTTAATCGCCATCTCGGGATCGGATTTGTTCGGTCGGTCGTTACTTGGTTACCGACTGGTGTCTGCACGGGAAAACTCGATTACCTCGATCGGCTGTCCGTCGGCCTCCCGGACAAACTCCGGGGAGCGACGAGGAGGACCCGTCTGACGGCCGTCTGACTGAGTTTTACCACTGTCTTTCCACAACGATTAGAAGAATGTTCGAACGCCGTGACGCGGGCCGTGGCGACACGGACACGGAGCCCGCAGTGATACAGATCGACGCGACCGTCTTCGAGACGCTGTCCCCACCATCGTCAGCAGACACGCCGCGAATCGTCCGCTGGCTCGGGGCGTGGGCGGGCCGTCCCTAACTGTTCTCGACGAGGCGTTCCGCGATCCGCTGTGCGCCGACCGTCGGGGCGATGTCGGGCTGGTCGGCCGCGATGGCCTCGATCTCGCGGTCGAGTTCCTCGCTCAGGCGCTCCTCGAACTCCTCGACGATCCCCGGGATGCAGGCCATCCCGCCGGTGAGGACGACCGGTCGGTCGAGGGCTAGCTGGTACACCTTCATGTAGTCGTTGGCCAGTTCGGGGAGGAACGTGTTCGCGATCTCCTCGACGGCGTCGTCGAGGTACTCGTCGACGGCGTCCATCACCGACCGCTCGATGGTGAACTCGTGGGAACCGCCGCCGGGCTGCTGGATGATATCGGTGAAGGGCTCGAACTCGACGAAGTCGGCGTGTTCCTCCTTGTACTCGCGGGCGGTCTGGGTGTCGATGTTGACCCGGCCCTGGGTCTCCTCCTCGACGTAGTTGGCGATCATCCGGTCGACCTCGTTGCCCGTCACCGCGCCGGTGGTAAAGGGCGACAGCTGTTCGCCCCGGCGGTACGCGGAGGCCTCGAGGTTCGTCGACCCCATGTTGACGGCCACGAAGATCTCGTCGATCGCCTCCAGATCGTCGCCGAAGGCCGGGATCGAGCCACAGAGCGATTCGGGGTAGCTTTCGACGAGGTGCTTGCCGATCGAACTCCCCTCGATCACGGAACTCAGATTCTCCAGTCCGCGGGGGTTGTCGATGGTCGGGATGGCGTAGACGACGGCGCTGTAGTCGGGCAGGTCGTTCTGCTCGATCAGCGCCTCGAAGAACGTCGCGGTCAGCTCGGCGCGGTCCTCGTCCTCGGGGAGCCCCGAGCGAAGCATGAACTGGACGCGGTCGGGATACTCCGTGGCGGCCTCCTCCCCGTAGAGCACCTTCTCCTCGCCCGTCAGTGCGTCCTCGTAGGTCGCCAGGCAGGTCAGGGTCTTGATGATCTCGTCTTCGGCACCACGCGCCCCCGGTACGGAGATGACGGTGCGTGTACTCCCGAGTTTCACGCCGATCGGGACCGCTTCGCCAGCGCCACTGATTTCGGTACCACCCTCGGCAGCGTCCCTGTCCGACTCGGCCTCGTCGGCTGCCTCGGTCTCGTCTGCAGCGTCCTCACTCATACGACGTGGTTTTCACCGGCCCGATATATAACCCCCGACCAAAGTAACAGAACTGATAATAGCAATGCCCGCCAGCGCAGCGCCGTCCATCGAATCTGCCCGCGCCGTCTCGACCTCGTCGAACTACTGCATCGAGTGCAACTTCGCGACGTACACCAGGCTCAGCATGTGGTCGTCCACGTCGAGGCTGTTGCCGTCGTTGGTGCCCGACTCGTCGATGCCCCGGAGGTAATCAGAGAGGTCCGACTGTACCGTCTCGGTGATCCAGTCCACGTCCTCGTAGTAGTCCAGCGCGTCCTCCGCACCGTGGTAGCCCGAGTGCATCAGCAGGAACTCCAGCCACTCGAAGACGACGAACTCCGCGGCGTAGTTCTCGGGGAGCGACGCGAGATACGGCTTTTCCGCGCCGTCCCCGCCGAGGAAGGGCAGCAGTTCGCGGTAGAGGCCGGCGCGGAACGAGTCGCCCGACGGTACGTCTCCTTCGTCGGCCATCGCCATGCTCAACTCCGCCGGATCGAGTTCGTCCCCATCACCGACGCCGTTGCCGGGGCGCTGTTGCTTGGCCATCTTGCGTAACTCGTCGAGGTCGTAGTCGCGCGGGTTGATGGTCATGATACTGTAACTACTCGGCCCCAACGTGTTAAATCTTGCACACGGTCAGACGGGCGTCTGACACGCTCACGCGCTCGTTCTCCGATATCGCCCCGTCGTCTGCCAATCCAGCCGTTGATAATCGGGAGCGTATTTTTATATTCCGGTAGTGACGACGGTATCGTAGTTCGACGATGAGTCGCCAATCTGGGTCCGACACGGCGCGTCTGTGTGTGACGAACGCGAAAGGGGGTACCGGGAAGACGACAGTCGCGGTCAACGTCGCCGGTGCGCTCAACGAGCGGGGCCGTGACGTGTTGTTCGTCGATCTCGACCCGCAGGGCAACGCTACGGAGGCGCTGGGGCTGGTCGACGAGTACGACGCCGCACCGCCGACGCTGTTCGACGTACTGACCAGCGCCGAGGACCGGTCGCTGGTCACCGACCTGATCGTCGACCACGACGAGATGGACGTGATCCCGAGCAACATCGATATGCTCCAGGTCGAGCACGAACTGACCATCGCCGATCTGGTCGCTCGGGCGAAACACGACGACTCGCTCGGGATCGACCCCCAGGCGCTCAGCGACCTCTCGATCAACATCACGCCCGAGGGCGTCTCCGGGTCGCACGCGCTGGACGTACTCGACGAGGCGATCACGATGGTCGAGGACGACTACGACTACGTCGTCATCGACTCCCCGCCGTTCTACGGGAAGCTGACCGACACGGGGATCTACGCCTCGCAGAACATCCTCGTGCCGGCACTGACCGAAGCGACATCGGAACGGGCCATCGAACTGCTGATCGACCAGATGGCTGCGCTGGAGGGCCAGACCGGGATCACGGTCAACACGCTGGGCGTCGTCGCCAATCGGGTCGAGAAGACCAACGAGGACCGGACGATGCTCTCGTGGCTCGAAACGGTGTTCGAGGACTTCCCGGTCTGGGAGGTCCGCAAGCGGGTCGCGCTCCAGCGGGCCTTTACCGCCGGCAAATCTATCTTCCACTACGAGCAAGCAGTCGACATGGAAGACGTGTTCCTCGACATCGCGACGGAACTCGATCGACACTTCGGCTTCGCCGAGGAGGTGCCCGCATGAGCGACGACGACGAGCGCATGGAGCGGGCGAACCGGATCCGCCGGATGCGCGAAGGCCAACGGTCGGGCGACGACGGCGACACAGCCGACAGCGAGTCGGCCGAGGACGCCGATAGCAACGACAACGACGAGGACAGCGACGACGCCGATACGGCCGAAAGCGCCGACACGGTCGACGAAACCCACGACTCCGACGAGGACGATACCGTCGAGTCACCCGCTCCCGACGACACCGAGACGACGGCGGCCGAGCGGACAGTCGACGACCAAGAGTCGGTCCCTACCGACGACGCCGATCCCCAGCAAGCGGACGCCGCCGAGCAACAGCCACGGGCGGACGGTTCCGAACAGCCACAGGAAGACAGTATGAACGAGTCGAGTTCGACGAACGAGACCGAGGTATCGAGTGAGACCGACGACGCACCGGACCCGCAGGCCATCGCCCAACGCGCGGCGCAAGCAGCGTCTGAGGTCGCCGGCAGCGGGTCGGAGGCCGTAACAGACGCCGTCGAGAGTAGCGCCAGTGAACCATCCGGTGACGACGCACCAGCGGGCGCGACGACCGCGGCGATGCAGGGCGCGACCGGGGTCGAACTCCCCGATCAGGAGGAAATCGACGCCGCCATTGAGGCCGCCGGCGGGTCAGTCGAGACCGCCGACGCGACCGACACCCACGACGACCCGACCGAGCGCGGGCCGGGAACGGTCAACGCGGCGGCCTCGACGAGCGAGGACACGACGCGCGTCCTCGAGTTCACGCTGGGTGACGAACACTACTGTATCGACATCTCGCTGGTCGAGGAAATCGTCAAACGGGATTCCATCACGCGCGTGCCCAACACCGACGAGTACATCGTGGGCGTCGTCGACCTGCGCGGCCAGATCACGACGATCCTCGACCCGAAGGAACTGATGGACATCGACGCCGAGGGCTCGGAGACGCTGATGATCGTCTTCGATCCCGACGCGTTCGACGACCAGGGTGCGATCGGCTGGATCGTCGACGAGGTCCGGCAGGTCGCTCCGATCACCGAATCCGAGGTGAACCAGCCGCCGGTCGACGAGGACTACATCCGCGGCGTCGTCGACCGCGACGACAGCGAGGAGTTCGTCATCTGGACGAAACCGGAGGTCGCGATCACGCTCGCGACGATCGACGAGGCCGAGGACTGATAGGGATTATTGTAGCCGTTTGCCCGGTCGACCGCACACTGTCGTGCGGTTGATCCGGTACGGATCTACAATAATCCGTATAATTCTCGCCGGTCTCGGCCGGGGCATGAGGAAAGCCTTATTCGGGACCGAGGGCGGACGTACACACAATGGGGCTCGAAGAGGAGATCCGCGAGATCGAAGAGGAGATCGCCAGCACGCCCTACAACAAGTCGACAGAGGCACACATCGGTCGCCTCAAGTCCAAGCTCGCGGAGAAAAAAGAGAAGCTCGAACAGCAGGACGGCTCCGGTGGTGGCGGCGGCTACGCCGTCGAGAAACACGGCGACGCCACCGTCGCCCTGGTCGGCTTCCCCAGCGTCGGGAAGTCGACGCTCCTCAACGCCCTGACCAACGCCGACAGTGAGGTCGGTTCCTACGAGTTCACGACGCTCGACGTCAACCCTGGGATGCTCCAGTACAGGGGCGCGAACATACAGATGCTCGACGTGCCGGGCCTGATCGAGGGCGCGGCCGCCGGCAAGGGCGACGGGCAGGCAGTCCTGTCGGTCGTCCGCACCGCCGACCTGATCGTGTTCGTGCTGTCGGTGTTCGAGATCGAGCAGTACCAGCGCCTGCGCGAGGAACTGTACAAGAACAAGGTCCGCGTCGACCGCGAACCGCCGCGGGTCTCGATCCGCCGGAAGGCCAAGGACGGCCTGTCGATCAACGCCAGCGTCGACCTCGAACTCGACGAGGAGACGATCAAGGGTGTCCTCCGGGAACACGGCCACGTCAACGCCGACGTGACCATCGGCGAGCACGTCGACATCGACCGACTCATCGACGGCGTGATGGACAACCGGGTCTACCTGCCCTCCGCGGTCGTCGTCAACAAGGCCGACCTCATCGAACCGGACTACAAGGAGACCGTCGACGCTAACCTCCGGGAGTACGATATCGACCCCGACGACGCGGTGTTCATCAGTGCCGAGGAAGCGCGCGGCCTCGACGCGCTCCGTGAGGAAATCTGGGAACGGCTCGGGCTGATCCGTATTTACATGGACAAGCCCGGCCGCGGCATCGACCGCGATGAGCCGCTGATCCTCCGCCGGGGCCAGACCGTCGCCGACGCCTGCGAGAAGATCGGCGGCGACTTCGAGGAGCGCTTCCGCTTCGCCCGCGTGAGCGGCCCCAGTGCCAAACACGACGAGCAACAGGTCGGCAAGGATCACGAACTCGAAGACGAGGACGTACTGCGCATCCTCACGGAATGATCACGTGCGCACGCGCCCCCGACCGATGAACCGACGCCTCGCGGCGATCCTCGCGCTCGCCGTCGTCCCGTGGACCGTCGCAGTTGCCGGTAACGTCACGTTCGTCTTCCCGTTCGCGCTCGTCGATCCCAACACCGGCACGGTCACGACGATCACCGACTACTACTTCGTGTACACGAGCGCACTCCCGCCCTTCCTGCGCGCGTGGGGCATCGGGATCTGTCTGTATCTCGGTGCCGTCGCCAGCGCAGTCGGCGGTGCCGTCTTCGACCGGGAAGACCGTCGTATCACTGCGGGGCTCCTCGTTCTCGCCGGGCTGACACAGGTGTCGCTGGCACACGGCTTCTCCCGGCAGCCAGGCCGGTTCGCGATCCCGCTCGGTACCGTCCTCTGCCTCGCCGTGGTCTGGTGGTTCGACTGGCCCGCGATCCGGGCCGCCGTCGGGCTGTCATCGGAGTGACGGCTGGCACTAGTCTTTTCGGCCCGCGGGTCTTCCGGTCGGATATGGGAATGACCCTCGACCACACGATGATCCGAGTCGAAGACCTCGACGAATCGCTCGACTGGTACACCACACACCTCGGCTACGAGGAGAAAGGTCGCTGGGAAGCCGAGACGTTCACGAACGTTTTCCTCGGCCCCGAGGATGTCCACGAGGACGGCGCACTGCTCGAACTCACCTACAACCACGACGGCCGGTCGTACACGATGGGCGACGCGTGGGGCCACATCGCCGTTCGCGTTGAGGACGTGACTGAAGCCTACCACGAACTGATGGACGAGGGCGTCGAGGACTACCGCCCACCGGAGGAGAATCCCGGCTACGCCTTCGTCAAGGACCCCGACGGCCACGAGATCGAGATCGTCGAGCGCGACCACGGCGCGCGCTACAGTCTCGATCACACGATGATCCGCGTCGAGGACGCCGACGCCGCAATCGGCTGGTACGCGCGGAAACTCGGCTTCGAACCCGCCGGGCGCTGGGAATCGGACACCTTCGCGAACTACTTCCTGACCGACCCCGACGCCGCCGAGGAGGCGATGACGGTCGAACTTACATACAACTACGACGGGCGCACGTACGAGATGGGCGACGCGTGGGGTCACCTCGCCGCCCGCGTCGACGACCTCGAAGACGGTTGGGCGTCGCTGATGGCGCGTGAGGCTGAGGACTATCGCGATCCCGAGTCCTGCGACTATAATTACGCGTTCACCAAGGACGTAGACGGGCACGAAGTCGAGATCGTCACGTCGTAGCCCTTCGCCGACCCGACACTGCTGGAGCTATCCGCTATACCTTCTTGACTGTCACTATCCACTCGCGCCGACTTCGCTGTCGATTCCGACATTCGTCATCCGCCCAAAACGAGTGTCTCAGGCCGTGTGTCTGTGTGTCACCATCACATGAGTGACCACAAAGCATTTATAACACCCGACTAACTCTTTGACTGTACCCCTACCCATGGTGTCAGTAGCGAGTATGCCGGTTCGGTCTGTACGCGGTCCAGCAGGATCGCGTCCGACAGGGAGAAAGCTGCTGTACGCCGATGAAGCACACAACAAACTATGACAGGAACTAACGACAAGGTTCGCAGCCTGTTCCTCGCTGCGCTGATGGTCATGTCGGTCGTCGCCATGACTACAGCGTTCGTGGGATCAGCCGCTGCGGCAAACTCCGCGTCAGGCGATTTCTCCGCACAGGGGAACAACGTCGACGAGGGTAGTACAGTAACGCACGATTATCTGAATCTGACGTTCGCCGATCTGAACGACAACAACGGTGCCCAGACAGTCACCGTGACCCTCACCGCTTCCAACGGTGACATCCAGTCGATCAGCGGGGTCGACTCGAACATCAGCTCGAGCAACCAGAACGTCCAGAACGGTGAGCTGAGCTTCACGCTCAGCCCGTCCAGTTCGAGCACGGACGCGTACGCGAACATCTCGGATCTCGAGGTCGCGTACGGTTCTGTCTCCAGTAACTCGGCATCCAACCTCAACGTCGATGTCGAGGACTCTGGCGGTAACAACCTCAACAACGTCAACGTCGGATCCGTCACCGTCCAGAACAGTGACGCTCCGTCGCTGATCAAGGACCCGGTCCACTACGACCGCGACGAGACTTCTACCGTTGACTCCGTCATCGAGCTGGCGTTCAACGAGGACGTCAACGTCGATGGTGACACCTCGGTCGAGATCGTCGACGACGACGGCAACACCGTCGCGACGGTCGGCCAGGGTGCGCTGACCGTCAACGGTGGTCAGGTCATCGTCGATGTCCCGAACAACGCGATCGTCAGTGACGTCGGTCACGTCAACATCGACGGCGTCGAGTCCACTGGTGTTGGCACCGACACGGCCATCGACGAGCGGAACGTCCGCTTCGCGGCCGTGACGACCGACGCAGCACAGGGCCCGTCCGACAAGAGCGCGTACCAGGGTAGCAACGTCGCCGTCATCGACGAGGGCACCACTGGCTACGATGTCGCTATCGAGCAGCGTGGTGGCTCCTACTTCTTCGAGGGGTCCACGGGCACGAACAGCGAGGTCTTCGTCTTCTCCACGGAAGACCGTGACTTCGCACAGTTCGCACTCGACTACGGTGCAGACGGCTTCACGAACGCCGCTGACGCGAACGTCACCGTTCGCGACCTCGGCCTGACCCTCGACAACATCGACACTGACATCACGGACAACGACCCGATCGACGGTGACATCAGCGCCAACGCTGGTAGCCGAACGATCGACGTGTCCCTGCTCGACTCCGACGACGAGGAAGTCGACAGCACGAGCGTTACGCTGGACGGTCAGGGTAACGGCAACTTCGACTTCGGTTCGCAGAGCGACGGCAACTACACGGTCGAGATCACGGACCGCAACAGCGGCGTCACGCTGACCAGCGACACGGTCGTCGTCGAGGAAGTCACCGGCGACGTCACCTTCGCACAGGACGTTGTGTCCGAGCAGCAGGGTGACATCGCGGACATCACGATCAACCTCGACAACGCCGATGCAGCGACTGTCGCCATCGGTGGCGCTGAGTCGAACTACTTCATCGAAGCCAACGTCGAGGACGGCAGCGGCGACGGTGAGGTCACGCTCCAGTTCAACACGTACACGGCTGGCCACACGGCTCAGACGCTCAGTGTTGCAAACGAGGACGACAGCGTCACGCTGAACCAGGAAGGCGGCGCGTTCACGGACGCGAACGCGACTTCCGTTCCCGGTGACAGCCTCCTCGCAGACGTCGAGTACGGCATGAACGTCACGGTTGGACCGAACGCCGACACCTCCGAGGCAAACGAGGTCGGCTCGCTCTCCATCCGTAGCCGCTCGACCGAATCCCACGATGTCTGGATCGCACCGCAGAACACCGACACCGGCGGCCTCGACGTCGCAGGTGTCTACTCCAGCATCGGTAGCTCCATCACGCAGAACAACGTGGTCGCCGACGACGACGTCGTCGTCCACCAGGTCGTCGCATCTGGTATCGAGGGCCTCGTCGAATACGAGGGCGGCCTCCTCAACGCAGTCCAGAACGACACGCTCGGCCTGACGGTCACGCAGAACGACTCTGCGACCGCGCCGAACACCTCGCCGAAGTCGCTGATGCTCGGCTCCGACAACACGACTGTTGTCGCTGACGGCGAAAACAACACGTACTTCGTCGCAATCGAGACCGAGAACGTCAACACTGACTCGGCACGCGCTGTCGACCCGAGCAGCTACGAGGAAGAGTACACGGCTGACTTCAGTGTCAGTTCCGGTAGCGTCCTCGTCAGCGGTGACGACGACGAGGTCGTCTCCAACCACTTCGAGGTCGTCGAGCCGTCCGCGGATCTCGACACCAACGAGAACGACGAGGTCGAGGTTCAGTCCGAGGACGGTCAGGAGATCACCGGCGAGACGAACTACGCACCGGGCACGGAACTGACGCTTCGCGTCAACTCCGAGTCCAACACCAGTCCGTTCCTCGCGCGACCGACCGCGACGGTCCAGAGTGACGGCACCTTCACCTTCACGCAGAGCTTCACCGAGGTCGGTGCTGATACCGAGCTCTCGATGAGCCTCCGCCGCACGCAGTACGACGAGATCGCGTCCTTCAGTGGTGTTGTCGGTCAGGCACCGACTGCCTCTGTCTCGATCACCGATCAGGAGTCCGCTGACGGTTCCACCGTGACGGTCGACTCCGTCACGATGTCCGAAGGTGGCTTCGTCGCGATCCACCTCAACAACGCAAGCGGTCAGGTCATCGGCCACAGCAACTACCTCGACTCCGGTACGTCCGAGGACGTTGCTATCTCGCTGGACCAGGCACTCGACGGCGACGCAACGGTCGTCGCGATGCCTCACCTGGACACCAACGGCAACGAGGAGTACGACTTCGGCGACGGTAGTGGCGCCGACGGTCCGTACACCAACTCCGATGGTACCCCGGTGACCGCCAGTGCGTCGATCACGGTCCCGACGGACACCGAGACGGTGACCACGGAAACGACCACGGAATCGACGACCGAATCGACGACCGAGTCGACCACGGAATCGACGACCGAATCGACGACCGAGTCGACCACGGAGTCGACGACCGAGTCGACCACGGAATCGACGACCGAATCGACGACCGAGTCGACCACGGAATCGACGACCGAGTCGACCACGGAATCGACGACCGAGTCGACCACCGAGTCGATGGACAACGGGACTGATGGCACCGACACCACCGAGACCACGAGCGGCTCCGGTCCCGGCTTCGGCGTCATCCTCTCGCTTGTCGGTCTCCTCGCTGCTGCGCTGCTCGCTGCGCGGCGCAACAACTGAGGACACTAACTAATCGGACTTCGTCCGATTCCTGAACTCGCGATTTTTCTTCGGGCGTTACGTGACCAGTGCCGACAGTCGGCTGTGTGCGGTCGGCACGTCCAACGACAAAACATATAGCGGCGATTCTGTAATGTACTGGTAACATGGTTGTCGATGGTGCAGTCACGCTTACCACGTTCGTCGGCGACCCGCTCGTCGTCGCACGGCCGCTCTCGTGGGTGATCGTCGCGCTCTTCCTGGCGACTGGTCTCCTGTCGTCGCGAGACGGTGCGCGCGAGCGAGCACGATACGTCGGCGTCGTCGCCTGGGGGCTGTTCGGACTGTTCTGGCTGGTTTTGGTCCCGCATTTCGTTCTCGTCCAAAAGAGCATCGTCGAAGGGATCGGAAGCATTGCTGCGGTTCCCCTGTCGTTGTACGTCGGTTATCTCCTGTGGAACGGTCGGGACTCGTTGTTGACCCTCTCGAAAGCGGTCGGGTTCATGGGGATCATTTATCTCCCGTTCGCGTACTTGCCCCTAGTCGAGTCGAACCCGCTCCGGAAGTTTATGATCGAAACGGTCGCTGCACAGACCGACTTCTTGCTGTCGCTGATCGGCGTCGATCCACAGCTCGTCGTCGGGACGAGCGTTGTCGACGGGGTCTCGGCCTCGTCGGATTATCAGTATCTCAGCACGTTCTACTTCCCGGGCGGCGAGCGACCGATCACGTACACGATCATCGTCGCCTGTACCGGGGTCGGTTCGATCGCGATCTTGGCCGGTGCGATCCTCGCCGTCGAGGCACCGATGCGTCGGAAGGCACGCGCACTCGCGGTGACGGTGCCAGTGATCTACGTGTTGAATCTCGTTCGGAACGTGTTCATCGCGACGATGTTCGGCCAGCAGCGGATGCAGTGGTTCGTCGGCATGTTCACCGGGCTCTTTGGGACATCGGACCCACAGATGGTGTCGTACTACATCGCCGATCGACTGTTAGCGCAGTTCGGATCGGTGATCGCACTCGTCGGGATCACGTGGCTGATCGTGCGAGAACTCCCGGAGATCCTCTCGCTGATCGAGGATGTCGCGTATCTGATAACCGGAACCGAGTACGATCTGCAGACGGAGTTCGGTAACGCGGACGTTCGAACGGACGGCGGCGACTAGTCGTCGCTGGGTGCGCCGGCGAGTTCGATCAGTGCGTCTCGTTCCATGTCGTGCAGTTCTCCAGGAACGACGAGCAAGTGGAGCGGTCGACCGAAATCTTCGTCGGCGAGTGATTCGAGCGTGTCAGCTTCGACGACGGGATTCGCGCTGCCGGCGCGCGCGACAACGACGCCGAGCGTGTCCTCGAACTCTTCGGCCAGTAATTCGGCGGCGTGATCGGCCGTCATGAACTCCTCTTGGCCGTCCCAGTGGGGGTCGTCGACCTTGATGTCGAGATAGACGAGCGTGTGCAGGTCCCGCGCTCGGTTGTCCTCGATCGTCTCGACGACGCTGTCCGGGACGCCGTCGCCGCCGTGAGCGTCCTCGAATGGCAGTGTCGTCGCCTTTCCGAACCGGTAGTTCTGGAGGCCAGTCAGTGAGCTGGCTGCGGTCTGGGCCGTCGTGCCGTGGACGACGCGGGTGTGGATGCCACGCTCCTCGGCTCGTAGCCGAAGGTCGACGTGGGTCGTCGAGACCATCGTGTCGCCGGCCGTGACGAACGCCACGTCCCCCTCCTCGGCGGCGTCGAGGATCACCTCTGGGTCCTGCTCGACGGCCGCGCGGTCGAGCACTTGCAGGTCGATGTCGTGGTAGTACTCCAGTTTCTGGGTCGTCGTCCCGATCAGTTTGCTCGTGTAGAACTCGGCGAACACGTCCGTGGCAGTCTGGAGGGCTTCCTGACCCTCGACCGTGATCGAGCGCTCGTCGTAGAGTCCCAGCCCGACGAATGTGAGCATACGCACTGTCGACGACGGCGACCAATAAAGGGCGCGAAGCGTCAGGCTTACCGCGGACGGCGGGGTCAGTAGCGGTATGGGCGTTCCCTGCGTTCGCGTCGCGCGCGAGGCCGGCGAGGAAACTCGACAGCGCCTCGCCGAGTTAGATATCGTCGCCGATGGCCACGACATCGTCGTCGAGGACGCCTCGATCTACATCCCCGTCACCGACCCGACGGCCGTGCCCGACGATCTGGCCGTCGTCGACTACGACGCGCCGGTCCGCGAATCTCAGACGATGCCCGCCGATCGCTTGGACTTCGAGCCCAGTTACGAACGGATCGGCGAGGTGATCGTCGTCGACGAGGACGATCCAGACAGAGCCCAGGCGATCGCCGACGCCATCGTCGCCTCAGATCTCCCGGTCAGGACCGTCCTCAATCGCGCCTCGAAAATCAAGGGTGAGACCCGAGTCCGAGACTGGGAGGTGCTTGCACAACGCGACGAGGAGTCCGAACAGTCGCCGACGGAGGCCGTCCACCGCGAGTACGGCTGTGCGTTCCTGCTCGACCTGGCCGACGTGTACTTCTCGCCGCGACTCGCGACCGAGCGCCACCGGGTCGTCGAGCAGATCAACGACGGCGAGCGAGTTTTCGATATGTTCGCCGGCGTCGGGCCGTTCGTGATCCCGGCAGCCAAACGCGGCGCGACAGTCGTCGGCGTCGACGTGAACCCGAACGCTATCGAGTACCTCCGCGAGAACGCTCGGCGTAACGGCGTCTCGGAGCGTGTGACCGCCATCGAGGGCGACGTCCGCGAGGTCGCGCCCGAGTACGATGGCTGGGCGGATCGACTCCTCCTGAACCTCCCCCACAGCGCCGACGAGTTCCTCGACACCGCGGTGACGCTGGCCGGCGACGACTGCGTACTGCACTACTACGATATCCAGCACGAGGACGACCCCTTCGGTCCGGGCGAGCGAGCCATCCGCGACGCGTTCGAACCGGAGTACGAGGTGACCGTCGAGACCCGGCACACGGTTCGCTCCTACGCACCCCACGAACTCAACGTCGTGCTGGACGTTCACGTGACGAAATGATCGTGTCCCTGCGTGGCATAATCGCCAGACTTCGGAACCCTTATCACCGTCTTGGGCATCCTACCGAATGCACGCGCCGGTGTAGCTCAGACTGGCAGAGCGAATCCTTCGTAAGGATTAGGCCGAGGGTTCAAATCCCTCCACCGGCTTTCTGCTGCGAACGAAAGTGAGCAGCGAAAGCTGTACAGGGATTTGAACCAGACGAGACGCGCAGCGAAGCGACCAGTCTCGGCGTGGTTCACAATCCCCTCCGCCGGCTCGCTGCTGCGACGTATTCACGAACGAAGTGAGTGAATACCCGCGATGATTTATCCTCGCGGTGAACGACTTCAATCACTCGCAGTCAGTCCACTGTTCCCGCTGGCGTCCACCTCCAGCGGGGCGTCCTTCCACTCGATGTCCAGACTGCGACGCGAGAGGTAGGGTGCCAGCGTGTCGGCCGAGAGGAGGCCGAGATAGACGTCGTCGTCGACGACCGGGAGGTGTTTCACGCCGGCCGTCCGCATTCGGTCGGCGGCCTCGGGGAGCGTCGCGGTCGGCGAGATCGTCGTCACGGGCATCGACATGACGTCCCGGATCGACGGGAGCGTATCGGTCTCGGCGACGAGCGCGACGATGTCGGATTCGGTGACGATTCCGACGACGGTGCCGTCGTCGAGGACTGGCAGGGCGGGCGTCGCGGGTTGCCGGAGGGCCGCCGCCGCGTCGCGGACGCTCGTCTCGGGTGTGGTCGTTTCGGGCGTGGTGCAGTCGACCGCAGCGACAGTCAGTTCGAGCATCGTTGTCCCATGGTACCGATTGACACTGTTTAATCGTTGTGGACATACAGCGTGAAAGAACTAGTATTCCTAGTATCGAATCCGACATTCACTCGAATAAATCGAACAACCCGAGATAAAACAGTACAAACGGCTGCAGTTCGAGGTATCGGCACGATCGCGTAGTGGGACGGCAGGACCGCGGGACGACGGTGGATCGCAACTGACTACCCGATCAGTCCCCGACAATCAAGGCATGCCGGAGTACGATATCGTCGTCGCAGGTGGCGGCCCGGCCGGACTGCAGTTCGCTCGCGAGATCGGGCAGCGCTCGGGCTACGCCGTCGCGGTGCTGGAGGCCAACGACGCGCTTGCCGACAACGACAAGTCGACCGGCGGCACCTTCGAGCAGGTGATCGAGGGGTACGACGTACCCGACTCGGTCGTTATGGCTGACTGTCCCGACGTGTTGTTCGAGGGGCCCGAGGCCCGGTCGCGGCTGGCGATCCCGAACTACGTGCTCGATTTCCCTGCCTTCCTCGAATTTCTGGGCGAGGATGTTGAAAACGCCGGCGTCGAGATTCACACCGGGACGAGAGTCGTCGAACCGATCGTCGAGGGTGGGGTGGTCGCCGGCGTGCGCTGCAAGTGCGACGGCGCGGACGTGACCTACCACGCGGATCTGGTCGTCGACGCGACCGGTCCGGCTGGGACCCTGACCACGCAACTGGATATGTGGGACCGCGAGGCCGCCCAGCGGGGGATCGGCAAGGAGTACGAGGTCCGAGGTCGCTTCGACGAGTCGTCGATGTTGTTTAGGTTCGACCATGCGGTCGCGCCGGGGGGGTACGCGTGGGTGTTCCCCGCGGGCGAGGACGTGTTCAAGGTCGGTGTCTGCTGGATCGACGACTTCTACGAGCGTCACCGTCGGCCCGACGACGGATCGATCGACGACTACGTCGAGGCGTGGGCCGAGGCGGATCCGCGCTGGGCGGTCGAGGAGGTCAGGGCCGTCCACGCGGGGAAGGCTATCTCGGACAACTCGATCAACCGCCGTGCGACCGCCGGACTCCTCGCCGTCGGTGACAGCGTCTCCAGCATCAATCCGTTGTTCGGTGAGGGGATCAGGCCGGCCATGGAGTCCGCGGAGATGGCCGCGGACGTGGCGATCGACGCTCTCGAAGCCGGGGACGTGTCCCGGACGGCACTCGCGCCCTACGAGCATCGGTGGAACCGCGAGAAAGGCACCAAATGGAAGACCCAGCGGATCGTCGGCGAGTTGCTCTACGACTTCGACGCGGGCCAGCAGGACGGCTTCGTCGAGCGGAGCGGTCGACTCTCGGCCGAGCAACTCGACCGCTTGCAGCGCTACGAACTCACTGTCGGCGACCTATTGGACCTCTATCCGTTCCGCCTCGGCGACCTTCGAAAGGTGCCGAGGCTCCTGCGTCACCTCTGATCGGTGTCGGCGTTCGCTTTCGTCGAGATGTTCGATTCCTGCGAGTGCTCAGGACTCCGCGGATCAGTGAGTTAACAGCAAGAGCTCGTCGTCGGTGCGGACGAGACAGATCGGACTGTTCGGATTCCCAAACGAGTTCTCGCGGCGCTCGGAGACGAACAGTTTCTCGAAGCGCTCGCCACAGGCCGGGCAGGCGAAGTCGTCGCGATTGGCCAGGGCCATCGTCTCGCGGTCCTGCTTGAGCAGTTTCAGGCCGTGGCGGTAGTCGTGAACGTCGAACCCGTCGCTCACGTCGAGTTCGTCCATACGAGCGAGTGGCGAGAAGGCGGCTTGAAACTACTGTTAGATCGAGAGTTCCGCGCCGACGTACAGGACGACGACGAGGAAGACCCAGACGACGTCGACGAAGTGCCAGTACATCGAGGCCGTCGAGACGGAGGTGTGGCGTTCGGCCGAATACTGGCCGTAGGCCGCACGGACGAAGACGATGCCCAGCAGGACCGCGCCCAGCGTGACGTGCAGGCCGTGAAGACCGGTCAGCCCGTAGAACGCGGAGGCGTAGGCACCTTCGGTGATGGTGAAGCCTTCCTCGACAATGAAGGCGTAGTACTCGTAGATCTGGCCGCCGATGAAGACGACGCCCAGCAGGAGCGTGATCCCGAGCCAGCGGACGAAGCTCTGGCGGTCGTCGTCGAGCAGTTTGACGTGGGCGTAGTGGAGCGTGATCGAACTGATGATCAGGATGATCGTGTTCGCGATCACGAGGTTCCCGAACACGTGGCCGCCGTGGGGCAGCAGATCGGCCGACCACACGTTACCACCGCGGACGATGAAGTAGTAGACGAAGCCGGCACCGAAGGTGGCGACCTCGCTGCCCAGGAACAGGAGCATCGCGAACTTCAACGTGCTACCGGAGTGGTGGTCGGTCCCTCGTTCCCAGAAGTTGGCGACGAAGGCGTGGTACAGCCAGCCGTAGATGCCGGCGAGGAAGATGCCGACGGCCCCGACGGCCGCACCGGCACCGATAATCTCGGAGACGAGCGGGTTCGACGCCTGGGACATGACGAACAGGGCGGCGGCGACGTAGATCCCGGCCGCGCCGATCGCGGTGATGAAGGGCCACCAGCTGGCTTCCCCGAAGCCCTGGGGCCAGTCCTCGACGGCGGGGAGATGGTGGTCCCCGTGCTCCTCTGACGTGTCTTCGGCTACGGTCATACGCGCACCTTGCGAGTGGACGGGCAAAAGCGCTTCCAACTTCTGGCGCGGCGAATCGATGCCTTCTCCCTCTCCGAGTCGAAGATCCGAGTAATGCTTCGTCGTCGAGCGGTCGCGGTCGCCGCGCTCGTCCTGCTCGCCGTCGGTCGCGCGTCGGCCCACGGCGGCAGTCTCGCCGAGGGCGTCAGAGAGCCGCTGACGATCCCGACGTGGCTCTTTCTCTCGACCGGTGGCGCGGCCGTCGGGGCCTCGTTCCTGCTCGCGAGTTTCGTCACCGATCGGTCGCTGATCGACGCGATCCACGACTGGCGACGGTCGGTCCCGGTGCCGGCCCGTCGAATCCTCGTCGGAATCCTGCGCGCGCTCGGGGTCGCTGGTCTCGCCGTGGTGTTCGTCGCGGGCTATCTCGGCCCCGAGGAACCGCGCGCCAACGCCGCAATCTTGCTGGTCTGGGTCGGCTGGTGGGCCGGCCTGTCGATGAGCGCCTATCTGCTGGGCAATAGCTGGGCCGTCCTCAACCCCTGGCGAACGATCGCGGACCTGTTGCCGTCGCTCGACCTCCCCTATCCCGACCGGCTGGGGGCGTGGCCCAGTGTCCTCGGCCTGCTGGGACTCGTCTTCCTCGAAGTCGTCAGCCCGCTGGCCGAGAACGCGAGTCTGCTGGCGACGACGGTACTCGCCTACTCCGTCGTGACACTCGCGGGGGCCGTCCTCGTCGGCCCCGAAACGTGGTTCGGGAAGGTCGATCCGCCGGCGCGGGTGTTCCGCTACTACGGCCGGGTCGCACCCATCGCGGCCGACGAGGACGGGCTGCGGGTACGCCTGCCGGGGACGGCCCTCTCGGAGCGTCGCCTCGTCGACGGCCGCGACGAGGTCGCTTTCGTCGTCGCCTTGCTGTGGGTGACGACCTTCGACGGGTTCGTGGCGACGCCGGCGTGGGCCGACGTCGCACGCCCGCTGGTGTCGGCCGGCCTTCCGCCGCTGGCGACGTACCTGTTCGGGATGCTCGTGGGCTTCGCGCTCTTTTCGAGTCTCTACTTCTTCGCTGCCGACCTCGCGCACCGGAGCGCCGACACGTTCCTGACGCCGGCCGCGCTGGCCGAGCGCTTCGCGCCGCCACTGTTGGCCATCGTCGCGGGCTATCACGTCGCGCACTACCTCGACTACTTCCTCGGCCTCTCGCCCGCGCTGGCGGAGGCACTGGCCGCGCCGCTGGCGACTCGTGAGGCGATCCTCACGCTCCCCATCCCGGGCTGGTTCGGCGGGTTCTCGCTGGCCAGCATCATCGTCGGCCACCTGCTGGCTATCTGGGTCGCCCACGCGGCGGCCTACGACCTGTTCCCCGGTCGCCTGCAGGCGATCCGGTCGCAGTACCCCTTTATCGCCGTCATGGTCGTCTACACCATGACGAGCCTGTGGGTCATCTCACAGCCAGACGCTGCCCTGCCCTACCTATGAGCGAGCACGACGACTACCACGTCCCGCCGACCGAGTCGGTGTACGAGTGTGAGTACTGCGAGCGCCCCTTCGCTCGCGAGGAGTTGCGCGCACTCCATCGCGGGCTGGAACACGCGAGCGCGCTCGACGACGAGGAAGTCGAACAGTTCCGGGACGCCCACGGCGGCGAGGACGAGTCACTTCGGCTGTTTCGGCTGAAGGCGCTGGCAGTGCTCGTGGTACTGTACTTCACCCTCTTGATGATCTACGCCGTGGTGTGACGGGCCCGAAAGCGACACTTTGATGCGCGCCAGTGCGATAGAAGTCGGTATGGATCTGCGCGTCATCGAAAAGGAGGACACGATGCTCTCTATCGAGGTTGCCGGCGAGGACCACACGTTCATGAACGTCCTGAAGGGGGCGCTGCTCGAAACTGACGGTGTCACGGCGGCGACCTACGACGTGAACCCCGAGCAGTCCGGCGGCCAGACCGACCCGGTGCTGACGATCAAGACCGACGCCGACGTGGACGCGCTGGACGCGATGGAAGCCGGTGCCGAGCGCGTCATCGAGAAGGCCGACGACTTCGACGCGGCGTTCGAGTCTGCCGCCTGATTTCTCTCGACCGTTCTGTTCGTGCTGTTCGGGTCACCAGTCAGTGCTCTCAGTTCGCTGTCTCACGCTCCCTCACGACTTTCTAGCACACGGCGACAGTGACGAAGACACGGTCGTTCTGCGCGACGTGGACGTCGACCCCGACCTGTGTCTGTGATTCGGCGAGCGCCTCGTCACGGCCGTCCCAGCTCTCGAATAGCGTCGTCGCGAGCGCGCTCTCGTTCTCGAAGTCCTCGACCGGGCCGGTCGCGAACACCGAGTAGTGGTCCGCGACTGGCTGGCGCTGGCAGTACTCGCCGACACGATCGACGTCCTGCTGGGTGAGGGGTGGCCCGTCCCCGGTCACGTTGGCGACGATTCGCTTGTTGACGTAGGCGGTGTACCACTCCAGGTCGGAGTCGTTTGAGAGTGGGGCCACGCCCGCGGCGTCCCGGCGCTCGTTGAGTTGCTCGACGTAGGACGCCTCGACATCCGACAGCGAGAGCGCACCGACCTGCTCACCCTCGCCGGGGGCGTCGGGGATCGGTGGCCGCCCCATTCCGGGCAGCGTGATGACGCCGGTGTAGGCCAGCAGGAGGGTGATGCCCAGAATCGCCGCGAGCACGTAGCCGACGACGTAGCGCGGTTCGAGCACGTCCCGGTAGGAGGTGCCGCCGATGTCCTCGAACTCCTCCCAGTCGGGCTGGCGCTTCTCCAGGTGGACGTGGCCACAGCGCTTGCACGGCGGCGAGTTCTTGGTGTGCTGGCGGCCACACTCCGCACAGACCCAGACCGGTTCGGTCGGGCCGCCGTTGGTCTCGGGGGCCATCTGTTCGACGGCCCGCTCGAACTTGTTGTGCCCGCAGTTGTCACACGGCGGATCGTTCTCCTCGTGGGGTTTGCCACACCAGGTACACCGCCACTCCATTGGCTGTACTTCGGGGACTGTGGCTCAAAAGGGTGCTGGTGTCAGCGACGTTGTCGTGGGGCAAACCGTGGCCCCGTGGCGTCACCGGGTCCGATACTCCCAGCCAAGTAACAGGAGGCCGCCGACGCCGACGGCCAGATGCCCCCACGACATGATCGGTGCGTAGCCCGCTACGACGTAGGCGACGCCCAGTAATGCGAAGACGACGAACCCGGCGACGGCGATCCAGTGAGCCGGTGCGATCCACCCGACATCGTCCGGGTCGGGGCCGACGGTCGTCCCGACGGCGATGGCAGCGACGAACGCCGCGGTGGTCAGGCCGAAGGAGAACTGCGGGAGCCACGTCCCCAGCGGGTCACCGGCGGTGAGGCCGCCGACTTTCTCGGCGGCGATCGAGAGGCCGACAACGAGGCCTGCGAGCGTCGTGACGCGCTTCTGGAGGGTCCCAGTCATCGTTTCGGGCTGGTCATCAGTTGGACTCTCGTAGCAGTTGGCTTCCGTCGTCTCGTCTTACAGCCGCATCGGAATGCCCAGTTCGTCCAGTCGCTCCTTGGTCTCGGCGATGGAGTACTCGTCGAAGTGGAAGATCGACGCGGCCAGCGCGGCGTCCGCGCCGGCGTCGTCGAACACCTCGGCCATGTCCTCGGGGCTGCCACAGCCCGAGGAGGCGATCACCGGCGTCGAGACGGTGTCACAGACGGCCCGCGTGAGCGGGATATCGTAGCCGTCCTTCGTGCCGTCGGCGTCGATGGAGTTGACGAACAGCTCGCCCGCCCCGCGGTTCTCGGCTTCGGTCGCCCACTCGACCACGTCCAGACCGGTCCCCTCGCGGCCGCCCTTGACGGTGCACTCGAACCAGCACGATTCGCCGTCGACCTCGACGTAGTGTTCGCCCTGCTCGTCGAACCGGCGGCGGGCGTCGACGGAGATGACGATACACTGGCTGCCGAAGGCCGCTGCACCCTCCTCTATGAGTTCGGGGCGGGCGATCGCGCCGGAGTTGATCGATACCTTGTCCGCGCCAGCGCGTAGCGTCTCCTTGATGTCCTCGCGGGTGCGGATGCCCCCGCCGACGGTGAGTGGGATGAACACCTCGTCGGCCACCTGCGAGACGGTGTCGAGCATCGTCTCACGGCCCTCGGCGCTGGCGGTGATGTCGAGGAAGACGAACTCGTCGGCCCCGGATTCGTTGTACTTCTTTGCCATCTCGACCGGGTCGCCGGTGTAGGCCAGGTCCTCGAAGTTGACGCCCGTGTAGACGGCGGCGTTGCCGTCGTCGTCTAAGTCCACGTCGATACAGGGGATGATCCGCTTCGTGAGGGTCATTTACTACTTCACGCTTGGGTACGGGGCTATCTAAAGGCACCCGACTCCGGCGAGTGTCGCGCGCCTCGAAATGTCGTTTCTACTCATACGATCACAGATGCGCACTGCAAGTCCTCGCCACGCTCGCTAGCAGTCACAGTAAACAACAGCAAGAAGCGCTGAAAGCCCTCGCCACGCTCGGGCGATCTGTGCGGGATATCTTCCCGCTGGTCAGATAGTGCCCGCGCAGACCGCCCGAGCGAGTCTCGCCCTTTCGATCCGCCAGGGACAGCATCGCACGGCACCGTACCACACGCCTCCCCAGCCGACTCACTCACTGTGTTCGCTCGTCCCTCGCACAGTGCTGTCGCGCCACGGAGGCGCGACAGTGCGCGCCAACGCGTGGGAAGGTCTGTTTCGCCGTCGTTCAGTCCCGAGAGAGCGCGTAGAGGCCGCGACTGGAGGGCGCGTAGACGTGCTGGTCGTCGACGGCGGGCGCGGTGTTGCTGTAGCCGATGGGGACGGACCATCGTTCGGAGCCGTCGGTCGTGTCGACGGCGTAGAAGTTGCCGTCGTTGCTGCCACAGTAGAGCGTGTCGGCGGCGGCGTCGATGCCAGGCTGGGTGACGAGCCAGTCGTCGGCGTCGAAGCCCCAGCGTCGGGTGCCGTCGCTGCGGGCGTGGGCGGCCAGCGTACCGCTGGCGCTGCCCAGATACACGGTGTCCTCGGCGACGATCGGTCGCGATCCCGAGAGGGCCTGTGTGGTCTCGACGCGCCACTGGCGGGTGCCGTCGGGGGCGAGCGCGAGGAGTGCGCCGCTGTCGGTGTCTGGATCGCTGGTCCCGACGTACACCGTTCCGTCGTGGACGGTCGGGACGTGGGCACGGGTCGACTCCGTGTCGTGGGTCCAGCGGACTCGCCCGCTCCCGTCGCCGGCGTCGAGTGCGCGGACGACGCCGTCGCCAGCGCCGACGTAAGCGACGCCGTCGGCGGCTGCCGGGCGACTCGGTTCGGCGTCGCCGTCGAGCGTGACTGTCCACTGCGTGCTGCCGTCGCTGGTCGCGAGCGCGGTCACACTCTCGTAGTCACTGGCATAGAGCCGGCCACCGTCGACCGTCGGCGACTGCATGTCCGAGACGGCGTCGGTCGACCACTGCTCGTCGCCGCTCCCGACTGCGAGCGCTTGCACACCGTCACAGCCGGTGGCGTAGACGAACCCGCCACCCACGGCCAGTCCGCCGTCGTGACAGATCGCGTCGCTTTGCTCGGCGAGCTTGTGGGTCCAGTCGACGCTGCCGTCGGCGGGGACGTGTCGGCGCACGTCCCAGTAGGTCGCCGTGTACAGCGCCCCGTCCTGCAGGACGAGGCCGGCGACCCGGTCGCCGGTGGCGCGCCACTGGATGCGCTCGTGGTCGATTTCGGTGGCCGTCTCGTCGTCAGGGTCCTCGCCGGTGCCCGGTGGCTCCGTGTCGGTCCCGTCGGTCTCGGTCTGCGTGTCCGTCCCACCGTCGGTCGGGCTGTCGGTCGAATCGACCGGCGACTGTTCGGTCGGCAGGTCCTCGTTGTCGCTCGTACAGCCGGCCAGCCCGGCCAGCGCGAGCGCACCGGCACCGACGAAATCGCGGCGAGAGAGGTGTCGTTTCATGTCTCCCCGTCGGTTCGCCCCGGGAAAGTGTCTTCAGGTCGGTGAAAGCCGGTTTTGAACCTTCATCGAGCCGCGCGTTCGACCACGCCGATTCCGACAGGGATACGTACCGCCGCACAGAACGCGCAGCTATGAGCGACGACCACGACGATCACGGTCACGACGAGGACCGTCCGGACTACGACCCCGAGCACGTCGAACTGCCCGAACGCGAACCGCCGCTGCGCGAGACCGCGCCCCAGAGCGACTTCACGACGGGACAGGTCGGCCGCGGGGCCGCCGTCGCCGCCGTTGGACTCCTCCTGACGTTCGGAATCGCGCTGGCGCTGGTGCCGGTGTAAGGCCGAGATCCGTCCGCAGAACCGCTCGAAAAACCGTCTTCTACTCCAGTTCGTCCGTGATCGTCGAGCGCAGCGCAGCGATAGCCTCGGCGTCGTAGGCGAGCGCCTCGCCGTTGACACTCAGGTCCAGCGCACCAGAGTCGTCGGCCGTCCCGAGGTCGTAGACCGGTGCGACGCCGTCGAACGCCTCCGCGACGGCGCTCGCGTCGGTCGTCTCGATCACGACACGACCGGGCTGTTCGCCAAAGAGGACTTGCGCGGCGCTGCCCTTGCTGGGCGCGTCCACGTCGACGCTGGCACCGGTATCCTCGGTGACCATCTCGGCCAGCCCCACGGCGAGGCCCCCGTGGCTCAGGTCGTGGGTCGCGAGCGTCGTCTCCTCGTTTGCCACCTCGGCCAGTGTCTCGACGAAGGCGTCCGGGTAGTCGAGCAGCGTCGGGAACCGATCCGTGCCGCCGAACTGCTGGAGATACTCCGAGCCGCCGAGTCGGGGCTCTGCATCGCCTTCGAGCGCGCGAGCGCCGACCAGGAGCAGGTCGCCCTCGCCCGACAGCGACATCGGCGGGGCCTCGTAGCCGTCCCTGGTCCCGACCGCGGCCAGCGTCGGCGTCGGCGGGATCGGTCCCGACACGGAGTCGTTGTACAGCGAGACGTTGCCGCCGACGACGGGGATGTCCAGCGTCGAGCACATGTCTGCGAGGCCGTCGACGATACCCTTGAAGCCGCCGTACACGTCGGGCTTCTCGGGGTTGCCGCCGTTGAGGCAGTCCACCGCGGCCAGCGGCGTCGTCCCCTTGGCGGCGAGGTTGGTGGCGTTCTCCAGTGCGACCGCGCGAGCGCCCTCGTAGGGTGCCGTGTCGGTCCAGTTGGGGTCTGCGCCCGCGGAGAAGGCAAGCCCTGTGTTCGCTTCTCGGATGGCCAGCAGCGCCGAATCGTCGCCGGGCAGCATCGACGTGCGGACCTGCACCTCGTGGTCGTACTGTCGGTACACCCAGCGCTTGCTGGCGGTGTTGGGGCTGGCGACGACCGCTTCGAAGGCTTCGTCTAGTGCGACGCCCTCGGGAAGGTCCCGCTCTGGCTGGGTCGGCTCCTCGGCCGGGAGGTCGTTGAACGGCGCGCCGTCGCCGAGGAACTCGGCGTCGCAGTCGACGACCGTCTCGCCGTCGAAGGTGCAGACGTAGTTCCCGTCGGTGACCTCGCCGATGACCGACGCACCGAGGTCGAAACGCTCGGCGATGGCCTTCACGCGGTCGACGTTCTCGGGCGCGACCTCGTAGCACATGCGCTCCTGGCTCTCGGCGAGCAGGTACTCCATGGCGTTCATGTTCGGTTCGCGCTCGTGGACGTTGGTGAGTTCGATGTTCGCGCCCAGCCCGCCCTTGGCGACGAGTTCGGAGCTCGCACCGCCCAGTCCCGCCGCGCCGAGGTCGCGGGCCGACTCGATCAGCCCCTCGTCGATCAGTTGCTCGTTGGCCTCGATCAGGAGTTTCTCCGTGTAGGGGTCGCCCACCTGCACGGCCGGGCGGTCCTCGGTCTCTGCGTCCTCGTCTAAGTCCTCACTGGCGAAGGAAGCACCGCCGAGACCGTCGCGGCCGGTCGTGTTCCCGACCAGCACGAGCTTGTTGCCCGGTTCCTGTGCGACGGCGGTGATCATCCGTTCTTCGTCGACGAGGCCGATACAGGAGACGTTGACCAGCGGATTGCCCTCGTAGTTCTCGTGGAAGGCGACGCTGCCGGTGACGGTCGGGACGCCGATACAGTTGCCGTAGTGGCTGATCCCCTCGACGACGCCTTCGAGCAGGTACCGCGAGTGTTCGCGGTCGAAGTCGCCGAAATAGAGGGAGTCCGCGAGCGCGATGGGGTAGGCACCCATCGAGAGGGTGTCCCGGACGATGCCGCCGACGCCGGTGGCTGCGCCGTCGAACGGGTCGACGTAGGACGGGTGGTTGTGGCTCTCGATCCCCATCGTGATGTAGGTGCCGTCGCTGTCCGGCAGTTCGACGACAGCGGCGTCGTCACCGGGACCGATGACGACGTTCTCGCTATCGGAGTCGAACGCGCCGAGCAGCGGGCGCGAGGATCGGTACGCACAGTGCTCGCTCCAGAGGTTCTCGAACAGGGCCGACTCCGCCTGGGTCGGCTCTCGCCCGAGTTCCTCGACCACGAGGTCGTGGTCCGAATCGGTGAGGCTCATTACCTCTCCGTGGCTTCCGGCCGGCTAAATCGCTTTCCATACTGTCGGGGGCGCACGCACACGAGGGAAGGGATAGGACGTCCCCCACAGTACTTGGGTGGGTTTTCAGTCCGTGGGAATCCCCTTGCCGGGCTATAAGCGAGTACTACCAACGTCGAAGTGTACATGACCGACCGAATCGGTGCCCCCGGAACGAGTATGAGTCGCCGAGAGTTCGTCGCTGCCACCGGCCTGACGGGATCGCTGGCGCTTGCGGGCTGTCAGGCACCCACGTCGTCCTCGAAGGTGACGAAGACGCAATCGTCAACCGAGGCGTCGACGGCGGCACAGGAATCGACGCTGCCGACGACCGCGCCGCCCCAGGTCGTCAATGTCGACGAGCAGGGCGGGGAAGTCACGCTCTCGACCGTCCACGCTCGCCAGGAGGTCCATCCTGGCGAGACGATGGGCGGCCCCGTCACGCTCCCGAAAGTGTGGGCCTTCCAGGCTGACGACCGCCAGCCCAGCGTCCCCGGTCCAGTCCTGCGGACGACCGAGGGCGAGGACATGGAAGTGACGCTTGACAACACCGACGGGAAGATGCCCCACACGGTTCACTTCCACGGCGTCACCAAGACCTGGGAGAACGATGGCGTCCCGACGACGACGGGGATCACGGTCCAACCCGGCGAGAAACATACCTATGAAGTCCCGGCGAACGTCCCCGGCACGCACTTCTATCACTGCCACTACCAGACGCACCGCCACGTCGAGATGGGGATGTTCGGTATCCTCCGCGTCGATCCGAAGGGCTACGAGGAAGCCGACAAGGAACACTTCATGACGGTCCGGGAGTGGGACTCCGGCCTGCACAAGATGATGGCCGGACAGGACGGCTCCTACGACCCGCTCAATCGCAAGCCCGACGTGTTCACGGTCAACGGCAAATCCGCACCGCGAACCCTCCATCCCGAGGACGGCTCCCCGATCATCGTCGAGCAGGGCGATACGGTCCGACTCCACATGGTCAACGCGGGCTACATGTCCCACCCGCTGCACATCCACAACCACCGCTTCCGCAAGGTGGCCAAAGACGGCGGCCAGATTCCCGACGCCGCCCAGCACGAGGAGGACGTGACCAACGTCGCGCCCGCCGAGCGCCACACCATCGAGTTCGAGGCCGATGCCGACCCCGGTATCTACCTGATGCACTGCCACAAGGTCAATCACGTCGTCAACGGCGGCTCTTACCCCGGCGGGATGCTCACCGGCGTCGTCTACAAGGAGGCGATGGATTCGGACATCTTCGCGGATCTGATGGACTACGCCGGGTACGAGGGATAGCCGTCGGCGAGTTCAGGGGCCCAGCGCCGCGATGTCTGCCCCGACGGTCGCCAGCGCATCGGCGGGGTTTGGCTCGTGGTCGGCGAGGTGGGTCCAGTCGTGGGCGGGAACGTCTGCCAGTACGTCGACGACCGCCGCCCGATAGTCCCTGAACTGCTCGCCCGGGTCGAACTGCTCCTCCCAGACGCTCCTGATGACGGTCATCGAGTCGATGCGGACCTCCACACGCTCGGGGTCGAACCGGGCCAGCAGTTGTGTGAGGCCCAGATACAGGGCAACGTACTCTGCGGTGTTGTTGTCCGTCTGCGCCCCGACCGGCGTCCCGAGTTCGACGAGTGTCTCGCCGTCGCCGTCCTGAATGACCGCGCCGGCCCCCGCGGGACCGGGGTTGCCCCGCGAACTTCCGTCGACGTAGAGGATCGCTTCGCCGTTGAGCAGTGTCTGTCGCTCCCCTGCCTCGTCGGGCCCGGAAACGTCACCGAGCGCCGCCCGTAGTGTCGCCGCGTCGGTCGCCGGATCGAACAGCCCACCGATCCCCGGTACGGCGTCGTCGATGGCCGTGATCGCCGCCGTGACCTCGTAGTCGTGGCTCGCCAGTACGTCACGCACCTCGCCAGAAAGGGGCGAGAGGTGTTCGGACGGAAGTGCCGCGTCGAGCCGGCGTCGGTCCATGCCCTGTGGTTATCGACGAAGCGTCGTCACTGTGTCGGTGGCTGCGAGGTGATCGGGTAGTTCGGGTTGTTTAGGTGTGGAACGAAGTCGGCTCAGTGACTGTGAGAGTCCCAGACAACTGAACGCCCTCGGCCCGCTCGCTGGTTCTGTGCGGGATATTCTCGCTACGCTCGAATAGTGCCCGCGCAGAACCGTCGACCGTGCCTCGCCCGTTCATTCCACCAGGCAACAGCGCCGCACCGCAGCCACACGCCTCCCCAACCGATTCCTTCGCTCCCGGTGGTCGCTCAGTCATCCCTCGCACAATGTCGTCGCTCGCCGTTGCGAGCGACAGCGCGCGCCACTGTTGTCTGGTCATTCAATTACCATCGCTGGCCTCTCTGATCGCCGTCAGCGCGCGCTGGCGCTTCTCGACGATCTCGTGGACGCGCTCTTTCTTGTCCTCGATGTCCTGCTGGTCGCGCAGCCAGTACAGATCGGTGTAAAATGCCACGAGCGCCTCGACTTCCTCGCCAGAGAGGTGGCCGATATCGTCGGCGTTGTTCTCGTAGACGACCGGGTCCTCGACGGTCGCCGTGAGCGTCTCGTACTTGCCGTCGTCGGCCAGTTCCTCGACGTAGGCGAGTGCCGACAGCTCCGTCTCGAACGCTTTTCGGAGATGTGTGAGCGCTGCCCGCTGGCGTCGCCAGAACAGGAAGTACGACCCCGCGATCGTAGCGATCGCGCCGACGAGACTCCCGAGGACGAAGCTCGTGATCGTCGTCACGACCGTCGGTTCGGGCAGGACACTGAAAAACTCTCCCGACGGCCGCCGTCGATGCCTTCGGCGGGCGAGTCGCCGGCACACTCATAGTGTTTATTCTAGACCATTTCCGGATCGCGCCGACCCCGGGGTCGGCGCGTACCGGTACATCGCTACAATACTCACTATCACACGACGTAGGACTGCAACTCCCCGCGGGACTGCACGTCGACGAAGCGGTAGCGCCGACCGTCCGCGAGGTCGCCGGCGAAGTCCGGCCCGTCGACCCCTTCCATCTCGTACACCTCGTCGGCCCCGAGGCAGTCGTGGGCCGCGAGCGTCCGCTCGACGGTGTCCGGCAACGCCTCGCCTGCTGGGACCTCGACGACGAAGATGCGGTCGGTGAAGCTCTTGGCCGTCCAGGCGTCGGCGACGCCGTCGTGTTCGCTGATCTGCTCGGCGAGGGCGCGGAGTTCGGTGGCCCGGTCGCTCATAGGTGGCCTTCGAGCCGCCTCGTCAAACCAGCGGTGGCGAAGGTGTTCGCTCACTCGACCCGGTCGAGTCGGAGTTCGAACGCCCAGAAGTCACTGACGACGTAGCTCAGCCGGTAAGTCTGGTTCTCGTGGCTGACGTACCGGGTGTCCTGCAGCGACTGGGGCAGCGAGTCCCACTTGCCCATTGGCGCGTGGTAGTTGCCATTCTCGACCGCCGAGCGCACCTCGTCGCGGACCCGGTCCGGGAGGTCGTCGACCGCGACGACGGTGGCGTTCTGGTCGGGCGTCGCTTCCGTCGCCCGGATGCCGTAGGAGGCGTAGAGGGTGCCGGTCCCGGCGAGTTCGATGTCGTAGTGGGTCCCGTCGACCGCGACGTACTCGTGGTCCCGGAACGGGTCGATCAGTTCGTAGCTGTACCCCTCGCTGTCGTTGACGTAGGGCGAGTCGGGGACGAACTCGACTTCGCTGGTGCGGGCGTCGTCGACGGCGGCCTGCTGTGCCGCGTTCAGATCCTCGTATCCGACGGTGTTGCCGTCGGTCGGTTCGCTGGGCGTGGGCGTCTCAGTCGGTGTCTGCGTGGGCGTCTCGGTCGGGGACGCCGTCCCGGTCGAGTCGTCCGCCGGCGCGTCGGTCGTTGCCGACGGCGTCGCCTGTCCGGCCGGGCCGATACAGCCCCCGAGCACGAGCAGCCCACAGAGGGCGAGTGTCGAAGCAGTGCGCATACTGCCGAGTGCAGGCCACGGAAGAATGGGCCTTGTGAACGCTCGGATCGGCTTTTTAGTGTATCGTGGAGCGGTTCACCGTCACCACTGCCGACCCGCCAGCTAAAACGGCGTCTCGAACCCGGATCCTTCCGTCGCCGTCTCGCCGCCGTCGGCGCTCGCCATCACGTCCGACGGAATCTCGCCGGTCTCGTGGAACTGCTCTTCGAGTTGCTGTAGCTTGCCGTTGATCGACGTGCTCTGGTGGTGCATCCCCGCCACGCGGACCCGGACGAGGTCGTACTCGTGGCGCTCGGTCAGACCGTTCCAGGCCCGGAACGCGCCCAGCGTCAGCGTGTCGCTCTGGGGGCAGAACTCGGTGGTCGGCGTGAACTCGGCACGGAGGGCCGCTTCGTCGGCGCTCCCCATCCCCTCGTCGGGGGCCTCCCGTGCGTACCGGAACCCCGAGTCTGGATGGCGGCGGTCGAGGTTCAGGCGCGCGAGGTTGTAGCCGAAGGTCATGTCGATGACGCCCCGTTCTTCGAACAGGTCGCGGGTCATCCGGTGGAAGGCGGCGTGTTCCCGGCCGGTCAGGACCGCGCCGTCGAGGAACGGGCCCGGTTCGGGCAGGTGGTCGGGGACGAACGCGTCGTAGCTGTCGTACTCGGGACCGTCGCCGTCGCGGGCGAACCCGGAGAGGAGGCTCATGGGTGAGCCTTGGGGCGCGACCCCGCTGGGGCTACTGGCGAACACGTTCGGCACAGCACCGACCGCCGTGGTGGCCCTCGTGCTCGACTGTGCCCAAAACAACCGTCGACGCCGAACGAAGCTACGACGACGCACAGTTCACTGCGGTGACGGTCCACGAAACCGTGCGCCAGAAAGTGGTACTTGGCTACTTCGAACCGGGGCAGTTCATCCCGGTCCACGCGCCCGACAGCGACGTCGCGATCACGGTGCTGTCGGGGACCGGCGTCGTTCGAGACGGCGACGACGAACACCCGGTCGAACCCGGCAGCGTCGTGGTCGTCCCGGCCGGCACCGACCGCGGCGTCAGGGCCAGCGACGACGAGCGACTGGAAGCGACGCTCGTGACGGCACCGCCACCGACCGACGCCGAACACGACCCGGTCCGACGGGGCCTTCGAACGGACCAGTTCGATCCCGAGTGAGTATCGCCCGAACACGTTCGGGCAAACCCCCTCCGGTGTCGGCGTCCAAGCGTCGAGTGATGCCAGCCGAGACACTCGATCTCAGAGAGGTACCGCCGCCACAGCGCCACCCGATGATCCACGAGGCCTTCCAGACCCTCGACAGCGGCGAGGCGCTGGCGATCGTCAACGACCACGAACCCAAGCCCCTGTTCTACGAGTTCCAGGCCGAGGTCGAGCGCTTCGACGCCGAGGCCTACACGTGCGAGGAACGAGAGGACGGCAACTACGTCGCGACGCTCCCGAAAACATGAGCGACGGGATCGAACGGATCGCACTGGACGATCTCGATGGCAGCGAGCGGGTGACGCTGTTCGAGGGCGAACCCCACACCGTCCGGCTCAGCCTCGCGGCCGGCGAGGGCGTGCCGGCCCACCAGCACCCGGAGCGTCAGATCGTCTTCCACCAGCTTTCGGGTGAACTCGATCTGCACCTCGACGACGAGGTGCTATCGCTCGCTCCGGGGGAGGTCGTCCGATTCGACGGCGACCGGGACATCTCGCCACAGGCCCGGACCGACAGCGAGGCGCTGCTCGTGCTCGCGCCGCGGGCCTGAGCGTCGTTTTCTCCTTCCACGCTCACCCGAACAGGTCCAGCGCCTGGCGGACTCGCTCGTCGTCGCCCTCCCGCGCGGCCCGTTCGAGTTGTGCTTCCGGCACGGCGAGCAAGCGCTCGACGAGGCGGTCGCCCAGTGCCTCGATCGCTGCCCGCTCGCGCTCGGAGAGGTCTCCATCGAGTTCCGAGAGCGCGCGCTCGACCTGTCGGTCCCGGACGGCCTCGCCGCGGTCGCGGATGCGCTCGACGGCGGCCTCGACGCTGTGATCGGCCGTCATTTCGGGGTCCCGGCCGCGGTCGGGCCGGCACTCGCTCATGCTTTCCAGATCGTCGTCACCGTCACGTCGTCGTTCTCGACGGTGTCGTAGACGAAGCCTCGATCCTCCAGTTTGGGGTAGAGCATCTGGGGCGCGCGGTCGTTGAACTGGACGACGACTTCGCCGTCGTCGAGTTCTGCGAGCGTTTCGAGGGTCTCCGTGAGGGGCTTTGGCGGTCCCATCGAGCGCACGTCTAGCTCGTGGGTCGGTGCGTCGTCGGGCGCGTCGGTCGATCGCAGGGCTTCGGTCGCGTCCATACCTGTTCGTCGGGGCGCTGTTCCGGGAACGATTGTCCCGAACGTGTTCGGCCACAGCGACAGCAGGCCGCGGGTCCAAGCGACGACTATGAGCGCGATCCCGGCCGACCTCGACGAATCGAGCGGTCCACCGACGGCGATCCCGCTCGCCCACTTCGTCGTCGCGCTGGCGTCCCTGCTGGCAGGTGTCGCGGTCGCCGCGCTGACGACTGGCTGGGCGGGCCACCTCGCTCACGTCCACCTGTTCGTCGCGGGGTGGATCTGTCTGACCATCCTCGGCGCGATGACGCAGTTCGTCCCCGTCTGGTCCGGGGTCGCCCTGTACTCGCGACGGCTCGCGGTCGCTCAGCTCCCCCTCGCGGCGCTGGGTTTCGCCGGGCTCGCAGCGGGCTTTCTGACCGGTCGGCTGGCACTGCTACCGCTGGCCGGCGCACTCGCGCTGGCGGGCGTCTGGACGTTCTGCTACAACCTCGCTCGCACCCTCGCCGACGCCCGGCCGTTCGACGCGACGGAGGCCCACTTCGCGGTCGCACTCGGGTGGTTCCTCGTCGTCACGGCGCTGGGGATGGTGCTCGCCCTCGACTTCGCCGCCGGCGTCCTCCCGTTCGCCGGGATCACTCATGCGAACGTGCTCCCCGCCCATGCGACGGCGGCGGTGTTCGGCGCGGTGCTCTCGACCGTGATCGGCGCGCTCTACCAGCTAGCGACGATGTTCACCCAGACCGAACTCTCGGGGATCGAGCGCCGTTTCCAGCGCGCCGAGACGGTCGCGTACCCCGTCGGTGTCGCGGCGCTCGTGGCCGGTCGACTCCTCGCCGTCGACCCGCTGGCCCGCGTCGGCGTCGTCCTCGTCGCCTGCTCCCTGCTGGGGGTCGCGGTCGTCGTGGCCAACAGGCTCCGCGAGACCCGCGTCGAGTGGACCCCGATGCTCACCCGGTACGGGCTGGCGGCGGCGGCGCTCGGCACGTGGTCGCTCGCGGCGCTGGTGACGTGGGTTCGCCAGCCGCTGGGAGCAACCGTCACCTTCGGCGCGCCCGGAACTGCGACGCCGCTGCTGGCCGGCGCGGTCGCACTCGTCGTCCTCGGGACGCTGTATCACGTCGTCCCCTTCCTCGTGTGGGTCGACCGCTACAGCGACCACGTCGGCCTCGAACCGGTCCCGATGGTCGACGACCTGTATCTCGACCGGGCGGCGCTGGTCGACGGTGTGACCTATCCCGCTGGGATCGCACTCGTCACCGTTGGGAGCCTCGTCGGCCCCGTTCCGTCGGTGGCGACGACCGCGGGGTGGGTGCTGGCGCTGGTCGGTGCCGTCGTCTTCGCGGCGAACCTGTCGCTGGTCGTCGTCGAACACGGGGAGTACGATATTCGGTCGCTGGCAGGCGTGTAGAAACGAACGCCAGAGAACTGGGGGCCACGACGCCCCTAATCGACGTACAGCGAGTAGAGGATGACGGCGAAGGCGACGGTCGTCAGGAGGCTCTGGACGAACACGCTGACCAGGAGCCAGTCCTGGACGCCGGTGGCCGGTAACCAGTCGATCCGGGCCAGTATTTCAGGGACGAACAGGTCGATGATCCCCCCGAGGAAGGCACCAAATGTCATGATACCGAACCCCCACGATAGCGCCTGTAACTCTCTGGCTTGCGTCCGCTGGTAGGCCTGATACGAGTAGTAGGTGATCAGCCCACCGAGGATGAGCGTGAGTGTCTTCGTCGCGACGATACCGACCTGTGAACTGACGACGTGGGGACTCATGTTTCTTTTCTGACCTCCGACCAGAGGTTCGCGAGGCGTTCGTCGGGCGACTGTGGCCGATGCGATATCTCGACCTCGAACGTCCGCTGCTCGTCGAGCGAGATGACGACGTCTTCGAAACTGACCGAGTAGCGACTGGCGTGCTGTCCGTCCGGGCGCACCTCGACACCCTCGTGGAGCAGTGACGCCTCCGTCAGCAGTTCGAGCTTTCGGTAGGTCGTCGACAGTGGCACGCCGCTTTCTTCGGCTATATCGCTCGCGGTCATGGGCTCCTCCAGGGCGCTGACGATCGCTCGGCAGTCTTCGTCGTCCAGCGCGTCCAGTACGTCCTCGAGCGCCGGCGACAACTCTTCTTCGAACGGGTCCCGGACCATCCGTAGGTGATGCTCACCCGTCGAAGGGTAAAACAGCACCGACACGTGCGAGTGGGCCCTCACCCCGAATACTGCGGGCCGAATACGTTCGGATAGTTGCCCGGCGGTGGGAACCGTCAAAGGCCTGGTCGTCCTGTCGTGTCAACCCTCGCCTGTATGCAAGTGAAACGTGCGACGATCGCGAAGATCATCGCTGCGGTCTTCGTGTTCAATCTGATCGTGATGGGTGGCGGTGCCTGGCTGGCCTATCAGTCGGCACCGCCGATCCCCGACGAGGTCACCGGACCTGACGGTCAGACCATCGTCACGGGTGAACAGATTCGCGACGGGAAGGTGGCGTTCCAGCAGGACGGGCTCATGAACCACGGCTCGATCCTGGGTAACGGCGCGTACTACGGCGCTGACTACACCGCCGACACGCTGAACCTGAAGGTCGAGCACATGCGCGATTATTACGCCCAGGAGCGCCACGGCAGCGACTACGCGGCGCTGTCCTCATCCGAACAGGCCGCCGTCGCCGACGTGGTCAAGCAGGACCTCGACGGCGCGTACGACGGCGGCCCCATCGAGTACTCCGCCGCCGAGACGTACGCCCACGAGCAGATCAGACAGGAGTACGTCGAGCGCTACCACGAGGGCGACCACGCGCGCGGCGTGCCTGTCGACATGATCGACTCCGAGGCCGACGCCCAGAAGTTCGCCGACTTCGCGCTGTGGACGGCGTGGTTTTCCCACACTGACCGACCCGCCGGCGACCACTCTTACACGAACGACTGGCCCTACCAGCCCGGTGCAGGCAACGACGCCACCGCCGCCGCGATGACCTGGAGCGTCATCGCGATGGTGCTGCTGGTCGCGGGTGCCGGCGCGGGCATCTGGCTGTACAAGTCGATCGAACTGCCCGAACCAGATGCAGAGGGAATCTCCGTACCAGAACCGGGCGACGTGAGCGTGTTCCCGAGCCAGCGGGCGGCGTTGCGACTCGTCCCGGTCGCGGCCGGCCTGTTCCTCGCACAGGTCCTTCTTGGCGGCTTACTGGCGCACTTCTACATCGAGCGGGCCGGCTTCTTCGGCATCGAGGAGATCTTCGGCGTCCACATCCTCCAGCTACTGCCCTTCGCGATGGCCAAGACCTGGCACATCGACCTCGGGATCCTGTGGATCGCCGCGACGTGGCTCGGGGCGGGTCTGTTCCTCCCGCCGCTGCTGACTGGCCACGAGCCCAAGCGTCAGTCCACCTACATCGACGGCCTGCTGGCGGCCATCGTCGTGGTCGTCGTCGGTGGGCTGGCAGGCATCTGGCTCGGCGCACAGGGGTACATCGACGGGAACCTCTGGTGGATCATCGGCAACGAGGGGCTGGAGTACCTCGAAGTCGGGAAGCTCTGGCAGTTCGGCATCCTCGCTGGCTTCCTCATCTGGGCGGTCCTCTCGATTCGGGGCCTGAAGCCCCTCCTCGACGAGGAGCCCAAGTACGGGCTGGCGCATATGATCCTCTACGCCGGCGGTTCCATCGCCCTGCTGTTTACCGCTGGGTTCTTCTTCACGCCCCAGACCAACATCGCCGTCACGGAGTTCTGGCGCTGGTGGGTCGTCCACATGTGGGTCGAAGGGGCCTTCGAGTTCTTCATCGTCGCCATCGTCGGCATGACGCTGGTGTCGATGAACCTCCTCAAGCGCAAGAGCGCCGAGAAGGCGGTCATGTTGCAGGCCCTGCTGGTGATGTCCACGGGCGTCATCGGCGTCTCGCATCACTACTGGTGGATCGGGATGCCCGACATCTGGGTACCCATCGGGAGCGTCTTCTCGACGCTGGAACTGATCCCGCTGGTCTTCATCCTCTACGAGGCGTTGGGCCAGTACCGCGCGATGGCGGGCAGTGGCGAGAGCTTCCCGTACAAGCTGCCCTTTATGTTCATCATCGCCAGCGGCGTCTGGAACTTCGTCGGCGCTGGGGTGCTCGGCTTCTTCATCAACCTCCCGCTGATCAACTACTACGAGCACGGCACCTACCTCACGGTCGGCCACGCCCACGCCGCGATGTTCGGGGCCTTCGGCTTCCTCGCGCTGGGGATGGTCACCTACATGCTCCGCATCGCCATCGAACCCGACCGCTGGGACGGGTCGTGGCTGCGCTACGCCTTCTGGTGCTGGAACGTCGGCCTGGCGCTGATGGTGTTCGTCTCCGTCCTCCCGGTGGGCTTCCTCCAGCTAGAGGCCATCTTCACCGAGAGCTACGCGGCCGGCCGGAGTCTGGCGTTCTACAATCAGCCGATCATCCAAGATCTGTTCTGGGCGCGCCTGCCCGGCGACACGCTGCTGATCCTCGGGACGGTGATCTACGCGGCCGACCTCGTCCGCAAACGGTTCGTCCTCCGCCAGACCGAGGACGACCCCGACATCGAGGACGTGGCGGTTGCTGAAAGCGTGTTGGGGGATGACTAATCTCGCCGGCGCATCCGACGCTCGTTTATCGAGCGTCGACACCAAAGCCGGAGTGGATGATTGATCCCGGCAGCGACACTGATGCCAGCTTGTCTGGCATCGAAATCGGAGCCGGCGGGGGCGACGACTGATCCCGCCGGCGAACCCGACGAGCGCTCGTCGGTCGTCGTCACCAAAGCCGGCGTAGGCGACTTGATCCCGCCGGCGAATCTGACGAGCGCTCGTCGCTCGTCGACATCAGAGCCGGCGTAGGCGACGACTGATCGGGAGATACTGACTCTTTCGCGAGTGAACGATCGGCACGGCGTTCCGACACACGTCCCGCGGTATGGTCTTTCTGACGACAGGATAAGCAAGGGTTAAGCGGCTCCGAAGCATACGATAGCTAACCCTTCGATGACTACCGACGACATCGGGGCCGTTCCCGAGTCGCCCGCGGCGCTGCTGGACGATCCTCGTATCCAGTCCGACCACCTCCGACTACTGGACCGTGACGACGGTCCCATTCTCCTCGTCGGCGTCGTCCACGACCATCCCGCCAGTGTCTACCGGGTCGACAGCGTGATCCGGGCGCTCGATCCCGATACCGTCGCTGTCGAACTCCCGCCGCTCGCGCTCCCGCTGTTCGAGCAGGGGGGAGACGGCGAGATGAGCGCGGCGCTGGCCGCGACCGACGCCGACAGCGCGGCGATCGATGCCCACGGGCCGCGATTCCTTGCGGCGCTGGCCGGCGAGATCCGAGCGCGCTCGCCCGACCGCGGGACTGTCGGGCGGATCGCCTCCAACGCGCTCACGGTCGGGCGACACGCCCTGTCCTGTCGCCTCGCGAGCGTCTTCGGTCGCGACCGGTTCCCGACGCCGCTGGCCGACGGCGGGGTCGAGGTCGATATCGAGACGCCGGCCGATCCCGTGACCGTCGCCGAACACGAACGGCGACACCTCTCGCGGAGTTTCTCGGTCCTGCGAGCCTTCGAACGGCCCGCTGCCGACGAGATAGTCGACGCCGCTCGCGAGCGCACGATGGCGCGGGCGCTGGCCGGAACCGACGGGATCGCGGTCGCAGTCGTCGGCTTCGAACACCTCGACGGCATCGCCGCGGAACTACGTGATCGCGGAGCAGCGTCGCTATCTGTCGACGCGACGAGCCTGCGCGAGTGCGCGGAAGAATAGGTCCGTCCCGGCACAGACCGGGCGGGCAGTAGCCGCGTCACCGGCTACTGCGGTACGGGGTCTACTGGGGGCCTGAGACGGAAGTGTCCGACTTCCGTCTGAGTGCAGTCAGGGGTTGCGCTTGAGATGCACCTCGTCGTCCGATATCTGGGACACCGCCGAGTGGTTGAGTTCGTACACGTCTTCGCCCTCAGTCGTCCAGCCCAGTTTGCTCCGGATGCTCTGGTCCAGTGAGGACTCGGGCTTGACGTGGGCGTTGCTTCCTTTGATGTCTTCGATCGTACCGACCATGTCGCCGTCGGCTGTCAGTACGTTCTTGCCTCTGTCTTCGGCCATGAAGTCTCGTGGCATGGTAAAGCGCCGTCCCGGGGTCGCCGGGCGGCAAACGGGGAGTGACGCCAGCCCGCATTAAGTATAAGCGGGTTATATTCGACCCCTTTCGGAGCGGTTTTTATCTGACGGCGTTACTCTCGCGACCGTTTACCGCCGCCGACGTTACCGTTCGTAGGGTTGGCTTTTCCGCCCCCGCCCCCGAACCGGTGCGTCCCCGTTCCCAGCCGGTGGGAACGCGGTCCCCCGGTTTTGTGGGTCAGGCCGTAACGGTCAGCTATGTCAGACGACTCGCTGTCCGTCACCGTCGACGAACCACGCGACGCCGTCTCGCGCGAGTGGGAACTGTTCGTCCGCGAGGGGCCCGACGACGCCCTGACCCACGCGGGGAGTGTGAGCGCGCCCTCGGCCGATATCGCCCGCGAGCAGGCCAGACAGCTGTTCGAGTGGACCGCCGAGGCCTTGTGGCTCTGTCCCGCCGACGAGGTCGAGCGGATCCAGACCGAGGCGGTGGCCACCGTCGCCAGCGCGGGGGAGGAGGCATGATCTCGGTCAGTAAGCTCCTCTGTGATCTGGACGCGGAGGGGGACGGCCTGCGCTACGACGCCGCCGAGGAGTCCCGGAAAGAGCAGATCCGCGACCGGAAGCAGCGCCGTCCGGTCGTCGTCTGGAACGTCACCAAGCAGTGCAACCTCTACTGCGAACACTGCTACGCCGCGGCCGACACCGAGGTCGCCGACGGCGAACTGTCGACCACCGAAGGGAAGGCGCTGCTGGACGATCTGGCCGACTACGGCGTCCCGGTGGTCCTCTTTTCCGGCGGTGAGCCACTCGTGCGCGACGACCTGGAGGAACTGATCGCCTACGCCGACGAGGTCGGTGTCCGGCCGGTCCTCTCGACCAACGGCACGCTCATCACCGACGAACGGGCCCGCTCGCTGCGCGACGCCGGCCTGAAGTACGCCGGTGTCTCCGTCGACGGCCTGCCCGAGCGCAACGACGCCTTCCGCGGCGAGGAAGGGGCGTTCGACGCTGCGGTTCGAGGTATCCGAAACTGCCTCGACGCCGGCCTGAAGACCGGGTTGCGCTACACGATCACGGAGCGCAACGCGCCGGATCTGCGGGGGGTCGTCGACCTGCTGACCGACGAGGGACTGGATCGCTTCTGCTTCTATCACCTCGACTACGGCGGGCGCGGCACCGAAATCCTCGACGCTGACCTCACGCCGACCCAGCGCCGCGAGGCCGTCGAGACGGTGTGTGACATGACCCGCGACTACCACGACCGGGGCGAGGAGATCGAAACGCTGCTGGTCGGGAACTACGCCGACGCCGCCTACATCGTCGAGTACGCTCGCGAGCACTACGGCGAGGCCAAGGCCCGCACCGTCTACGAGTACCTCCGCACGAACGGCGGCGACCCCGCCGGCGAGCGCGTCGCCGACGTGGACTACCAGGGCAACGTCCATCTCACGCAGTTCTGGCAGAACTACTCGCTTGGCAACGTGCGCGACCGCCCCTTCGGTGCGATCTGGGACGACGACTCGAACCCGGTCCTTGCGGCGCTGCGGGATCGGGAGTCCCGGCTGACGGGCAAGTGCGCCGAGTGTGCCTACAGCGACGTGTGTCGCGGCGGCTCTCGCCTGCGCGCGCTCACCGTCGAAGACGACCTGTTCGCCCCGGACCCGCAGTGTTATCTCACCGACGAGGAGGTCCGAACGCGACCGCCCGCGGCCCCCGACACCGGCACCGCGGATTAGCGGTCCGTACCGTCCAGTGACACGCGTCTCGTCTCGGACCGGGGCGCTTTTGCCGACCGGTCCGCAACGTCTGACCGTGCTAACGGTCGAGCTTCACACCCACTCGGCGCTGTCCCACGACGGCCGTGACCCGGTCGAGCTATTGCTCGAACAGGCCCAGGCCGTCGGACTGGACGCGCTGGCGGTCACTGACCACGACGAGATCGAGGCGAGCCTCGAAGCGGCCCGCCTCGCGCCAGAGTACGGCCTCGTCGGCATCCCGGGTGTGGAGATCACCAGCGAGGCCGGCCACGTGCTGGGACTGGGTATCGAGGAACTCGTCCCGGCCGGCCTCTCCTTTCAGGAGACGATCGACCGCATCCACGAGCAGGGCGGCGTCGCCGTCGTCCCCCACCCGTTTCAGGAGTCCCGCCACGGCGTCCTCGCCAACATCTCGAAGGACGAACTCGCTGCGGCTGACGCCATCGAGGTGTACAACTCCCGCCTGCTGACCGGGCGCTCGAATCGGCAGGCCCACCAGTTCGCCCGTCGGCGCGGGTTGCCGATGACCGCCGGCAGCGACGCCCACATCAGCGAGATGGTCGGGCAGGCGGTCACCCACGTCGACACCGACGAGCGCAGCCTCGATGCGATTCTCGACGCAATCCGTGACGGACGGACGACGGTCGAGGGCAAGCGAACGCCGTGGCGGATCAGCCTCCGACAGGCCGCCGGGGGCGCGAAACGTCGCGTGAAGAACCGCGTCGCCCAGTTGATGCGATGATTCGGGGAGCCGACGCCACGGTCGTCCAGCGTGCTATCGCCGAGCGTGATCCGTTGCCGGGTACCAGCGGGTTCGCCGGGCGGGTGGTCGTCACAAACGATCACCGGACGGCGGGGCCACAGGGCCGTAACGCGGCGCTCGTCCGCGACGTGCTCGGGCGTGTCCCGCTGTTCGTCGAGCGCGACGCCGACGACCCGACGGCCGACGACGCGTGGGCGTTCGACCCCACGGCGCTCGCCGATCCCGTCGCCGTTCCGGCCGGCCACTGCCGGACGGCGACCGAGGAGGAACGCCTGTGGACGCTGCCCGAGCGCGACTTGCTGGGCGACGACGGCACGGCCGTCGATGCCGTCCGCGACGCGATCACTGCGGCGACGGCCGATATCAACAGCGGCGACACCGACGACGCTGCCATCGCCTTCTCCGGCGGCGTCGACTCGGCGCTGCTGGCCGCCCGCACCGACTGCCCGCTGTACGTCGCCGGCTTCGAGGGGAGCCACGATATCGAGGCCGCCCGCTCGGCCGCCGACCTGCTCGACCGCGACCTGACGGCCGTCGAGTTCACGCACGCCGATCTGGAGCGGGCCGTCCCGCGGATCGCACGCGCGACCGGTCGGACGAACGCGATGGACGTACAGATCGCGCTCCCCCTCTTTCTGACCGCCGAGCGCGTCGCCGCCGACGGCTACGACCGCCTGCTCGTCGGGCAAGGGGCCGACGAACTGTTCGGCGGCTACGCCAAGGTTGCCAACGCGCCCGACGACCACCGTATCGAGGCCGACACCGTTCGGGGCGCACAGCGGGAAGTGATCGCGACGCTGCCCGAGCAACTGGAACGGGACGTGTTGACCCTCGAAGCCGCCGGCGTCGATCCGGTCGCGCCGCTGCTCGACGACCGCGTGGTCGAGGTGGCGCTTGGCCTCCGGGGCGACCAGCTCGTCCGGGGCGAGGACGAGCGCAAGTGGGCGCTGCGCCGGGCCGCCGGCGAGTGGCTGCCCGACCAGATCGCCGCGCGGGACAAGAAGGCCGTCCAGTACGGCACCTACGCCGCCCGCGAACTCGACCGACTTGCCCGACAGGACGGGTTCAAGCGCCGGATGGACGACCACGTCACGAAGTACGTCGAGTCGCTGCTTTAGACCGGTGCGCCCAGCAACGTCACGACGTTCGCCGCGACCGTTGCCACGGTGACGACGGCGAACAGAGCCAGAAAGATCGCGGCGTTCCGGTCCGAGAGAAGCGCCCAGCCACCGACGAGCCACACCATCGCGCCGAACTTCACGAGCCACAGCCCCGGCACGCCGAGCGCCTCGACGGCCGCCCTGACGACGACGTTGCCCTCTCGCAGCCCTCGTTCGAGGCCGACCATCGTCGTCAGGATATCGAGGACCGTGGCGACGAGGACGACCGTCCAGAGAACAGCGTGTGTGCGGGTCATCTCGCGCTCGACGCCCAGTACTGTCCGAGACACGACTGTGTCTACGGTTCCGAACGCAAAAACGCGATGCCAACGGTCAGGGTACTGCTTAGTTTAGCAGTGTCAGCCTAGATTGAGGCACCGAAAGCCCTCGCACAGTTGCGGTCCCGCGGCTCGTTGCGCGCGCTTCGCGTGCTTGCATCGCCGGGGTTCCCGCAACTGCGCTCGCCCTTTCATCCGCCAGGGAACAGACTGTGACACAGCCGAATCCTGGCGGATGAAAGGGCGAGGCGCGGTAGCCGTCTCTGCGGCGGCACTATTCGACCGCAGGGAGAATATCCGCCACAGAGACGGCTAGCGTGCCGAGGGCTTTCGGTGTTTTGACGCTTGATTCGCTTCACTAAACACGACCACGATCAGTCCGACAGCACCGAGTAGCTCAGCCCGAGGACGATGCCGTAGAGGGCGTGGCCGCCGAGGCTGGTCGTTCCGATGTTGGGGACCGACGGGGCCCCAGAGAAGCCGACGGCACCCAGCCAGATCGGCATGAGGACGACCGCGAGCGCCGCCCAGACGAGCAGGCCGTACACCAGCCCTGCGAAGGCGTTGTCGAGGTTCGTCGCCAGTCCTTGATCGATGCCGTCAGTGTCCGCGAGCGCGGCGAACACGACACCCAGGACCGCGCCGTGGCTCATGTGGATCGCCCAGCCGGTGATGCCGGCCGGTGTGCCCAGGCCGTACAGCGCCGGGATGGCGTTCTCGATCACGCCCGGCGAGACGAGCGACATGAGGACGCCGAAGACGAGCGCCCCCAGGAGGCCGCCGACGACACCGCCCTGCCACGGTGCGACGTTCGTTCGTGCGCCGATCGACTGCTGTGCGCTGGTAGTGGTACTCATAATCCGCGTATAACGACGCGCTAAGCCCGTATTGTTATGCGTAGCCCATCCCGGATAAGCCGTGACAACGGGGTGGGTGAGAGCGGCGAGCGAGCGGCGAGCAGTCCGGTCAGGACTCGTCGATGTCGGCGTAGCACCGCACCAGCCCACACTCCGGGCAGAGTCGCCCTTCGACGGCGTGGTTCTCCGTCAACCCGAGCGAGCCCAGCAGCCCTTCGCGGCGCTCGTCGGTGTTGATCTGGAGTTTGAACCCCTCGTTGGTCCGCAGCTTCACCGGTTCCATCGTCACGCCACAATCGGGACAGCGTCGGTCCATATGCCCGCTTCGTCGATCGGTCGCTTAGGCGTTTGGCTCGGCCTCGACGGTGCTGATCGCCCGCCGCCCGATAGCGATCACGTCCTCGTCGAGTCGATCCGTCGCGGCCGCCAGATCGTCGGCGTCGAACCACTCCCAGGCCGTCGCGGGCGCTTCGCCGTCGGCGGGATCGATCTCGCGGTGGGGTGCGCGGGCGTAGAACACCATGTCGACGTGCTGGTGGCCGACGCCCTGTTCGGTGACGTTTACGTCCGCAAGCTGGAAGTGCTGGGGTTCGGGCAGCGGTTCGACGGTGTCGCTCTCGATATCGCCACGCTCGGCGATCAACTCTACGTCCATGCCCAGTTCCTCGCGGACCTCGCGTAGCGCGGCCTCGTGGGGGAGTTCGTCGCGGTCGACGTGGCCGCCGGGCGGGAGCCATATCCCCAGTCCGTCGTGTTCGTGCAGCGCGACGGCGCCGCTCTCGACGACGTATGTGGTCGCGGTAAAATGCCGGGTCGTCTCCATGCCATTCCCGAGGACGGGATAGAAAGTCGGCGTTTCGATTTAGATCTGCTGAATATCTTCTTCGGCTTCCAGCAGTTCGTGGTAGCGATTGCGGATCGTGACTTCGGAGATGTTCGCGACCTCGCTCACTTCGCTCTGGGTCACCTTCTCGTTGGTCAGCAGCGAGGCGGCGTAGACGGCCGCGGCGGCGAGGCCAACCGGCGATTTACCCGAGTGGACGCCCTGTTCCTTGGCGTTCTGGAGGAGCTGTCGGGCACGGCGCTCGACCTCGTCGGAGAGTTCCAGATCGGAGGCGAAGCGGGGCACGTAGCTCTCGGGGTCGGCGGGCTGGATCTCCAGCCCGAGCTCGCGAACCACGTAGCGGTAGGTGCGTGCGATCTCGTCTTTCTCGACCCGGGAGACGGCGGTGATCTCGTCGAGGCTGCGGGGTGTGCCGGCCTGCCGGGCGGCGGCGTACAGCGACGACGTTGCCACGCCCTCGATGGAGCGGCCCGGCAGGAGGTCGTCCTCCAGTGCGCGTCGGTAGATGACACTGGACGTCTCGCGGACGTTGTCGGGCAGGCCCAGCGCGGAGGCCATGCGGTCGATCTCACCCAGCGCCTGCTTGAGGTTGCGCTCCTTGGAGTCACGGGTGCGGAACCGCTCGTTCCAGGTGCGCAGGCGCTGCATCTTCTCGCGCTGGCGCGAGGACAGGGAGTTGCCGTAGGCGTCCTTGTCCTGCCAGCCGATGTTGGTAGAGAGGCCCTTGTCGTGCATCATGTTCGTCGTCGGCGCGCCGACGCGGGACTTCTCGTCTTTCTCTTTGGCGTCGAACGCTCGCCACTCGGGGCCGGGGTCGATCTCGTCTTCTTCGACGACCAGCCCACACTCCTCACAGACCGTCTCGCCGCGCTCGCCGTCGGCCACGAGGTCGCCGCTACACTCCGGGCAGACCTGCTCTGCCTCGTCCTCGGTCTCCGCTGTGTGCTCGTTCTCGTCCGTATATCGTCGGATGGTGGTGTCGGTCATTGGTTAGGGGGGACAGCCGGGTCTGTGACCCGAAAAACCTTCTAGCGAATCAACTATTGTACCCGCGGCGACTTAAAACTTTTCCCCATCTGTGAAGTCATACTTTCCGAATCGGAAAACGAGGTTTTAGGTTACCAAAGAGTTACTGCCCCGTCGACGGTGATCACGACCGGCTCGTCGGCCGCCTGTCGGGGGTGGCGGCTGAGGTATCGAAACCCTTACCGCTTGGCCACCGCTCCGGTGGAATATGAGCGAATCCGTCGTCGATCCGGATGAGGTCCGTCACGTCGCGGACCTCGCCCGCGTCGACCTCGACGACGACGAGGTCGAGCGGTTCACCGAGCAGTTCGGAGAGATTATCGCCGCCTTCGAGACCCTGGACGAGGTGCCCGAAGTCGAGCGCGAGTCCGAACTGGCCAACGTCATGCGCCCCGACGAGGCCCACGACTGTCTGAGTCAGGACGAAGCACTGCAGAACGCACCCGAGAGCGAGGACGGCCATTTCAAAGGGCCGAAGGTGTCGTAAAATGGCGACGGAGTACAACGCCTACGTCACGACCGAGCGCATCGAGGGCGACGACGACGGCCCACTCGCCGGCACGACCGTCGCCGTCAAGGACAACATCTCGACCGAGGGAGTCCAGACCACCGCCGGGTCTGCGATGCTCGACGGCTACGTCCCGCCCTACGACGCGACCGTGGTCCAACGGCTCAAGTCGGCCGGCGCGACCATCCCCGGCAAGACCAACATGGACGAGTTCGGCATGGGGACGACCACGGAAACGTCGGCCTACGGTCCGACCGAGAACCCCGCCGCGCCGGGGCACGTCCCCGGTGGCTCCTCCGGTGGCTCCGCGGCGGTCGTCGCAGCGGGCGACGCCGACATGGCACTCGGCACCGACACCGGTGGGTCGATCCGCTGTCCCGCCGCCTTCTGCGGTGTCGTCGGCATCAAACCCACCTACGGACTGGTCTCCCGGTACGGCCTCATCGCCTACGCCAACAGTCTCGAACAGATCGGCCCGATCGCGCCTTCCGTCGAGGAGGCCGCGGAACTGCTCGAAGTGATCGCCGGCCCCGACGACCACGACGCGACCACGCGCGACAACGACGGCGCGACCGAGGGGCTGGCCGACGCCGCCGACGGCGACGTGGACGGCCTCTCCATCGGCGTCCCCACGGAACTGGTCGAAGGCGCGGACGACGCGGTCGTCGAGACGTTCTGGGACGCCATCGACGAACTGGAAGCACAGGGTGCGAGCTACCACGAGGTCGACCTCCCGAGCGTCGAGCACGCCGTCGAGGCCTACTACGTCATCGCGATGTCGGAGGCCTCCTCGAACCTCGCGCGCTTCGACGGCGTCCGTTACGGTCAGAGCGGCGGGTACGACGGCAACTGGAACGAGAGCTTCGCCAACGCCCGCGAGGAGGGCTTCGGCGAGGAGGTCAAACGCCGCGTCCTGCTGGGCACCTACGCGCTCTCGGCGGGCTACCACGACAAGTACTACAAGAAGGCCCAGGACGCCCGCGCGTGGGTCAAGCAGGACTTCGATTCGGCCCTCGACGAGGCCGACGTACTGGCCTCGCCAACGATGCCGGTCCCGCCCATGGAGATGGGCGAGAGCCTTGACGACCCCCTTCAGATGTACCTCGCAGACGCCAACACGACCCCGGTCAACCTCGCCAATCTGCCCGCCATCTCCGTTCCCGCCGGCGAGACCGACGACGGCCTCCCGGTCGGCCTCCAACTGGTCGGCCCGGCGTTTGGCGAGAAAACGATCATTCGGGCCGGTAGCGCGCTAGCCTGACACTGAATGTCGTTGTCGCTCACCTCGTAGAAAACTCTCCTTGACCGATACTTTTTCGGGCTCGTCTTCCTAACCTTCGAACACGATGCCCTCCATACGATCGCTCGGCCTCCGACTACGGCTGGTCGCGCTGGTCGCGCTGCTGGTCGCCTTCAACGCCGTGTTCGTCGTCGTCGCCTACTGGCTGGGCCACCTCGCAGTCGGCCTGTTCTCGTGGTTCATCGTCTACGAATCGGCCGGACTGGTGGCCGATGCGTTACAGTTCCGGACGCTGCCCTCGCCGCTGATCGTCGCCGTCGGGACCGTCGCGACGCTGGCCGTCCAGTCGGTGTTTGGCTACCGGATGAGCGTCCAGACGCTCCCGGGCGAGGAGCAGAGCCTCCGCGAACTGCTCGCGCCGGTGACCGACCGCCTCCGGGACCGCTCGGACGACGAACCGGACGACGGCGGCCGCTTCCGCGACTTCGGCGGCCTGCTCGCCGACCGCTCCCACGCGATGCCTGACGAACCACGAGGAGCGACCGACGACGGGGACGAGGAACTCGACGAGCGCGTCGTTCCGACGTTCGACTACAGCGACGTGAGCGCCGCCGTCGAGTCGCGACTCACCGGGCTGGCACAGCTCTCGGACACCCCGGTACCGGACGTGAACGTCGTCGACAGCGACACGCCCAACAGCTACGTCGCCGGCCGACCCGGCCAGCAGACCCTCGTCGTGACGACGGGGCTGCTCGAAACGCTGGACGGCGAGGAACTCGACGCAGTGCTTGCCCACGAACTCGCCCACCTCAAGCACGGCGACGCCTTCGTCATGACTGCGGCGGGATTCCTACCGACGATCACCGCCCGCATCAACCGGGGGACGATCGAGTTCCTCCGGCGATCCGGGCTCGGCTACCTTCCCGGTGTCGACGAAGCCGAAGACGACGATACCGTCGCGTTCGGCCAGTTCCACTTCGCGATGCTCCTGCTTGCGCCGATCACGCTCGCGCTCTCGTCGGCGCTGTGGGTGGCCAGTACGGCCTGCTATCGCCTGCTCTCGCGCGTCCGAGAATTTCACGCCGACGCGGGCGCGACCGCGATCGCCGGGACGCCCGCGGCGCTGGCTGGTGCGCTGGAGACACTCGCCGACCGCCGACCGGCGACGGACCTCCGAACCGCCCAGACCGGCGTCCGCGAACTGTGCGTGCTGCCTGACGCGATCGGCGACGAGGAGGGCGTCGAGGGCGACGACGCCATCGCTCGCGCCCGACGGCGCTGGCGCTCGGTGACCGCTCGCGTGCTGCCCTCCTCGCACCCGTCGATCGACTCTCGGGTCGCCGCCCTCCGCGAGCAGGAACGACGATAGCGACAGAGCAATACTCCTTCCCGTCGCTGGTCTCGTATGGCTGCGGAATCCGACGGTGAGGAGTCGGGAACGGACGGGCAGATGATGGGTGTCGGCATCGCACTCGGTGCCGGGATCGGTGCCGCGCTAGGCGTCGCGATGGACGACCTCGCGCTCGGGATCGCGATCGGTATGGGCGTCGGCGTGGCACTAGGTGCGGGACTGAGTCAGCGGAAACGCGAGGAGTAGCGCGGTAGACGGTTCGACCGCTGAGTCACGCTTCAGTCGGCCGTCTGGTCTCGTCGTCGATTCACGTCGAAGGTGCCGAGCAGCGCCTGCAGTCGTTCGGCCCGCTCGACGAGCGATCCGGTGCTGTCACTGACACGGCTCATCGACCCCGTCTGCTGGCGAGCGGCCGCGGAGGCCCGGTCGGTCTCCTCGGCGGTCGACCGGCTGATCTCCGCCACGTCTTCGATCATCGAGACCGCCTGTTCGGTGCTGGCGGCCTGCTGGTCGGTCGTGTCGCGGATCTCCTCGATACCGCTGTTGGTCTCGTCGGTGTTTTCGGCGACGAGGCTGAAGGTCTCGACGACCTCCTCGACGGCGCTGGCACTCTGCTGGACGGCTCGCTCGGCTTCTCTGGCCTCCTCGACGGTCCGCTCTGTCTGTGCCTGTGTCTCCTCGATCAGTTGCTCGATCTCGCCGGCCGAGGACTGGGTCTCCTCGGCCAGCTGTTTGACCTCGTCCGCGACGACGGCGAACCCGCTGCCGTCGGCCCCGCCGGCCCCGCCGCCCGCGCGAGCGGCCTCGATGTTGGCGTTCAGGGCGAGCATGTTGGTCTGTTCGGCCACGTCACCGATCAGCTGGACGATCTCGCCGATCTCGTCCATTCGCTCGTCGAGCGCCTCGACGTGGTCGACGGTCTCGTCGATCGCGGTCTGGACCGTCCGGGCGTCGTCCAGGGCCCCCTCGGCCGTCGACTCCCCGCGGTCGGCGATCTCGGCCGTTTCGCGGGCGGTCTCGGCCACCGTCTCCGCCGAGGCGGCCACCTCCTCGACCGTCGCCGACAGGTCGGTCATCTCGTCGGTGGCCGCCTCCAGCATCTCGCGCTGTTCGTTGGCACCGCTAGCGATCTCGTCCAGCGATTCGCTCACTTCCTCGCTGGCCTGCTGGGCTTCTTCGGTCCCGTCGTTCGCGTCGGTGCTCGCGGTCGCGACCTCGTCGGCGAAGTCCTGAATCTCCCCCATCGCGGACTCGGTCTCCTCGATCATTTCGTTGAACGCCTCGCCGATCCGGACCATCGCCTCGCTGTCGCTGTCGGTTTCCAGTCGGACGCTCAGATCGCCGTCGGCAGCCCGGCTCATCGTCGCGCTGTAGGCGCTGGCCGTCGCTTCGAGGTCCTCGTTCAACCGCTCGACCTCGCGCTGTCTGGCCTCGGCCTCGGCTTTGGCCTCCTGGGCTTGGGCCTTCGCCTGCTCGATCTCCGCTCGCTTCCGTTCGAGATCCTCGACCTGCTCGGTCTTGGCCTCGGCTTCCTCCAGTCGCTCTTTGGCCTCCGCACGCGACCGTTCGGTCGAGTACCAGTGTGACATCAGGGCGATGGCCAGCGCCAGCACGAAGACACCGTGGATCAGCCCCCACGCCCACGGATTGTCGATCGCCGCGCCGTGGTTGTACACCCGACTGGGGTTGATCATGCCGAACACGCCGTGGGTGAGGACGACGTAGCCGATGCCCAGCGCGAAGGGCACCCAGTCCTCGTAGACGGCGACGACGGCCATCGCGACGAAGAAGTGGAAGTGTGCCTCGATGAACCCACCGGAGAAGTGGACGAGCACGGTCGAGCACGACAGCAGCGCGAGCGTCGCCAGCGCGGTCCGAGCCCGGCGGGGGAGTCGGTCCAGCGTCGCGACGACGGCGAGTGTCGCCACGAAGCCCAGTTCCAGCAACACGGACGACAGCGGAATCGACGGAATGGTCGCACCCGTGACCACCGTCTCGGTCCCCTCGTATAGCCCGAGCAGGAACAGGGCGGGGAGATGTGCCAGCACGACCGCGATGATGTTTCGATGTCTGTTCCGCCACGTCGCTGCTGGGATCGACTCTCCGTCGGGCGTGTGTGCGACGAACTCCCGAAGCGTGCTCCCGATGCCGCCAGCCGCTCGTCCCTCTGATCCACCGGTACCCGCAGTGTCCATACGCACAGGGTTTCGTGTGAGTGGAAAAGCCCACTGGCCGCAGTATCAGGACCGATACCGGTGGCGCGCTCACCCGCCGCGCAAAAAGGTTCACACCGGGGTCGACGCTGTTGCTGAACTGTCGGTGTGTGAACAATGAGAGTCGGAATGAATTACTATCGCGCCTGCTCCGGGTCTAGAGAGATGCGAGACCTCGAGACAGACGAGGAGATTGAACGTGCAATCCAGTATCTGGTGCATTCGTTCGAATCGTCGGGAGACAACCCGAAGCCGGTGATCCTCCATAGCACGCGCGTGGGAATGGAGCTGTACGACAGGGGGTACGAGCAACATATCGTCGTCGCCGGATTCCTCCACGACTTGCTAGAGGATACGGCCGTGACGGTCGCGGAGATCCGTTCGCAGTTCGGTGACGATGTCGCGAACATCGTGGAAGCGACCAGTTTCGACGAGGCCATCGACGACTATCTCGAGCGCCACCTGGATATCTACGAGCGATGCTTCGCGCTGGGACGGCCTGCGGTGGCTGTCAAGGCCGCAGACCTCCTGGACAACAGCGACTACTATCACCTGGGTGAGGACGTGGACCTCAAGCGGAACGTGCTGGAGAAGATGGCGTACTTCGTCGAGCACTCGGAGCCGTACATCGGGGACGACGCGCTCTATCGCGACCTCAGTGAGAAGTACCCTGTGGTGAAAGAACGGGTCGAAAGGAGTATCGAGGAGTGAGCGTGGCGCTGTCGTGGTTCTATTCTACAGACACAGGGGTGTCTACATCGGCAGGTAGACGAGGAGCAGCATCTCCGTTCAGGACATCAACGATCCACTTTTTTTACGCCCTGCTGTGATGATGTGATATGGATCCTGAACTTCGCCGGCGTCTCGACGTACTTATTGTCATTTGCTCGTGGTTGTTGGGGATCGTACTGACGTACCTGTTCTACAGTGAGAAGGCGGGCACGTTCTTCATCCTCTCGACGCTCGTTCCGACCGCGGTGCTCGCTCTATTAGCGATGTCGTACGTAATAGAGTCTAACGCCACCAGTGACGACGAGCATAGCGGCTCCTAATTCGAAGGGAGTACCTGGCGATTACTGACTGCTCTGTACTGATCTTGGCCGGCCGTTACCGTTTCACCCCAAGCGCGCTTGCAGAGCGCGACTTGCGGCGTGTTTTCAGTGCAGATCTTTGCGAGTCCAGCGGGTCCGTCGGTCCCACATTCCATGCGAACGGGCGCTGCGAGGCGGTTTCACCGCCTCGAAATCGCGGCGCGTAGCGCCGCGCATGGCCCGTGAGTAGACGGTTCGAGCGCGGCAAAGCCGCGACTCGAACCCGCCACTAAAAAAGGTACTACTGGAAGGTTCGGGAGACCGTCTCGCCGTCGTCCAGTCCCGCTTCGGCGTGGTCGAAGCGTTCTTCGATCTCGTCGTAGCGTTCGCGCACGTCGTCGTCGACGCTGGCACCGACTTCACCGAGTGCCGTCTCGAAGTGGTCCATCGTGATTCGGACGTTGCTCACCGAGTCGTCGATGTCGTCGGGATCGACGCTGTTGATGAACTCCCGGGTGGCAGCCATCGAGGCTTCGCGGGTGACCGCTTCGATATCGGCACCGACGTAGCCCTGGGTCCGGCGAGCCAGCTGGTCGAGGTCCACGCCGTCAGCGAGTGGCTTGCCGCGGGTGTGGACCTGGAAGATCGCGCGGCGAGCCCCCTCGTCGGGCACCGGGACGTGGACGTGGCGGTCCAGTCTGCCGGGGCGGACCAGCGCCGAGTCGATGAGGTCGGGACGGTTCGTCGTGGCGATCACGACCACGTCCTCCATCGCTTCGAGGCCGTCCAGTTCCGTCAGGAGCTGGGAGACGACGCGCTCGCCGACCTGCGAGTCGCCGCCACCGGAGCCACGTTCGGCCGCGATGGAGTCGATCTCGTCGAAGAACACCACGGTCGGGGCGTTCTCGCGGGCCTTGCTGAACACTTCGCGGACGCCCTTCTCGGACTCGCCGACGAACTTGTTCAGCAGTTCGGGGCCCTTGATCGAGATGAAGTTCGACTGGGCCTCGTTGGCGACCGCTTTGGCCAGCAGGGTCTTCCCCGTGCCCGGCGGGCCGTACAGCAGGACACCCTTGGCCGCGTTGAGGTCCATCTGCTCGAACACCTCGGGGTATTCGAGGGGCCACTGGATCGTCTCGCGCAGGCGTTCCTTGGTGTCTTCGAGGCCGCCGACGGACTCCCAGGAGGTGTCGGGGACTTCGACGAACACTTCTCGAAGCGCGGAGGGTTCGATCCCCTTGAGCGCCTCCTTGAAGTCCTGCTTGGAGACCTCCAGCGATTCGAGCACCTCGGCGTCGATCTCGTCGGATTCGAGGTCGATGTCGGGGCGGATCCGCCGCAGGGCGTTCATCGCGCCCTCCTTCGTTAGCTGGGCGAGGTCTGCGCCGACGAAGCCGTGCGTGTTCTCGGCGTACTCGCTGAGATCGATATCCTCCGAGAGGGGCATCCCGCGGGTGTGGACCTGCAGGATCTCCTTGCGGCCTTCCTTGTCCGGCACGCCGATCTCGATCTCGCGGTCGAAGCGACCGCCACGGCGGAGCGCGGGGTCGATGGCGTCGACGCGGTTGGTCGCGCCGATGACGATCACGTCACCGCGCTCGTCGAGACCGTCCATCAGCGAGAGCAGCTGTGCGACGACGCGCCGTTCCACGTCGCCCTGGGTCTCGCCGCGCTTGGGTGCGATGGAGTCGATCTCGTCGATGAAGACGATGGCGGGGGCGTTCTCTTCTGCCTCCTCGAAGACCTCGCGGAGCTGTTCCTCGGACTCCCCGTAGTACTTCGACATGATCTCCGGGCCGCTGATGGTCGTGAAGTAGGCGTCGATCTCGTTGGCGACGGCCTTGGCCATCAGGGTCTTCCCGGTGCCGGGCGGGCCGTGCAGCAACACGCCTTTCGGCGGCTCGATGCCCAGTTGCTGGAACAGCTCGGGGTGGCGCATCGGCAGCTCGATCATCTCGCGGACCTGTTCGAGCTCGCTGTCGAGGCCGCCGATGTCCTCGTAGGCCACGTCGGGGGTCTCCTGACCGCCGGCCTCGGCGGGAGCCTCGCCGGTGATCTGTTCGGCGGGCTTCTCGCTGACCTCGATGTCGGTGTTGTCGGTCACCACGACCGTCCCGGCGGGGTCGGTCTCGGCGATCCGGAGCGGGATCTTCTGACCGCTCATGCTCGACAGCGGTCCGAGGCCGAAGCTCACGGGGACAGTCTGGCCCTGCGTGACGGCCTGGCCGCTGAGGTTGTTGCGGATCATCGGGCCGACGTTGCCCCGGACCCGGAGGTTCTGGGGCAGCGCGACCGTGACCTGCTTTGCGACCTGCACGTCGGCCTTCTCGACCTCGACGCGGTCGTCGATGCCGACGTTCGCCTCCTGTCGGAGCTGACCGTCGATTCGGATGACGCCGTTGCCACTGTCCTCCGGGTACCCCGGCCAGACGCGAGCGACGGCGCGGTTCCCGTCGCCGTCGATGACGATGTAGTCGCCGTTTTCGAGGTCCATCTCCTCCATCGCCGAGCGGTCGACGGCCGCGAGGCCGCGCCCGGCGTCCTTCTGCTTGAGTGGTTTGACGCTGAGTTTCATTCCTGGGACACCTCCGTCGTCATCTCGATAGTGAGGACCCCGTTTCGGATAAACGCTCGTGCGTCCTCGCCGGGCACCTCGAAGTCGTACTGCTCGTCGTCGACGAGGACGATGGCAGTCCCATCGACTACGTCGACCGTCGCATCGCCGACGACGCCCAGGTCCGCCGCGAGAACGACCGCGTCTTCGTACTCGTACTGACGCAGTGGTGCGTCGCCGACAAGCTGCTGTTGGTCAGTCATGCTAACTACGAGTTAGTGATCAAACTATATAAACCTTCCCCTAAAAATCGCAGTAAGGCGTCCGTCACACGGAATAGACCACTGTTTGCGGTTCACATCGCTCGCGGGCGCATCACTAAACGGTAGCCCGACGTTATCGACCCTATGGAGACCCTCGAACACGACGGGCGGACGACGGCCTACCGTTTCGTCGAGGCGGACGCCACCGGGCCGACCGTGCTGTACGTCCACGGGAGCGGTGGGACACACACCCTCTGGAGCGCCCAGTACGCGCCACGGGGACCCGCGCACCCGGCCGTCGCGCTCGATCTGAGCGGCCACGGCGAGAGCGAGGACATCGACGGGCAGGAGTCCGCGACGCTGGCGACGTACGTCGAGGACGTGGTGGCCGTCGCCCGTGAAACGGACGCGACCGTCCTCGTCGCCAACTCACTGGGCGGCGCGGTCGTCCTACGGGCCGTCCTCGACGGCCGACTTGCGCCAGCGGGCATCGTCCTCGCCGGGACGGGCGCGAAACTGACGGTCGCCGAGGAACTCAGAGAACTGCTGGCCACCGACTTCGGGGGTGCTATCGACATGCTCCACGGCGAGGACATGCTGTTTCACGATCCGCCGGCGCGCCTGCGCGAGCGGTCCATCGAGACGATGCGGGCCGTCGGCCAGTCCGTGACCCGCCGGGACTTCGAGGCGTGTCACCGATTCGACGTGCGCGATCGGATCGCCGAGATCACAGTCCCCACACTGGCCGTCTGTGGCGAGTACGACCGGCTCACCCCTCTGTCGTACCACGAATATCTGGCAGACCGGATACCGAACGCGACCGTCGAGACGGTGCCCGATGCCGCCCATCTCGCGATGGCCGAACGACCGACCGTCTTCAACGACGCCATCGAGTCGTTCCTCGACCGCATCGAGGGCTGACCGCAGTCAGTACAGGTCGTCCAGTTCCTCGGCGACGTGACTGTGTTCTTCGGCCGGGAACGCGCCGGACTCGACGGCCTCGACGTAGGACTCGACGGCCGACTCCATCTCGCCGCGTACGTCGCCGAAACGCTTCGAGAACGGGGCGACCCCCTCCGAGAGCCCCACCACCTCGTCGATGGTCAGGACCTGTCCGTCACAGTCCGGCCCGGCACCGATACCGATGGTCGGGATGTCGATGGCGTCGGTGACGGCCGCCCCGAGGTTCGCCGGCACGTGTTCGAGGACGAGCGAGAACGCGCCGGCCTCCTCGTGGGCCCGCGCGAGGTCGACGATCTCCTCGGCCGACTCCTGATCGGTCCCCTGGCGGAAGAGTCCCGTCTCGTTCTCGTGCTGGGGCGTCAGGCCGAGGTGAGCCTGGACCGGGATCCCCAGCTGTGCGAGCCGCCGAGTCAGGTCGACCGTGTGAGGGCCGGATTCGAGTTTGACGCCGTCCGCGCCGGCCTCCTTGACCATCCGGCCGCAGTGCTGGATCGCCTCGGCCTCGTCGCCGCCGTAGGAGAGGAAGGGCATATCGGCGAGGACGAAGGCGTCCTCGACCGTCCGGGCGACGGCCGCGGTGTGACTGGCCATCTCCTCGACGGTCACCGGGAGCGTCGAGTCGTAGCCCAGCCTGAGATTGCCGATCGAGTCGCCGACGAGCGCGATGTCGACGCCGGCCTCGTCGACGACCGCAGCGTCGGCGGCGTCGTAGGCCGTCAGCATCGTCACCGGCTCCTCGCCGGCCTTCTCGCGAATGTCTTTGGCCCGCATACCTGTGGGTGTGACTCGCCGGCTGATAAGCACTGTCATGCCGGCGGGCCGTTTCGCAACTGATTAGCCCGAGAACGACGCAGTCCTCGTCATGCCACACGTCGAGGAGACTGACCCCGAAGGCGTCGACTTCGGCTGGGTCATGCAGACGACGTTCGTCACGACGATCCTCCTCGGTGCCCCCGTCGTCGCCGTGCTCTCGCTGTTCGTCGAACTGACGACGTGGCTGGGCTGGGCCGAGTTCGCCGTCCGGGTCGGTGCGGTGGTCTGGTTCCTGACCGCAGCGGGCGTGTACACGTACGCCCGCTACTTCGATTCGGAGTGACGGTCCCGAACCCACTGGAAGTCCATCGACGCCCGCCGAGCGGCGGTCTCGTCGCTCTCGGAATCGCCGACGAACAGCGCCGCCGACGGCTCGACGTCGAAATCGTCGAGGATCGACCGCAGCGGCGCGGGATCGGGCTTGTACGTCGCCAGCGAGTCGCGCCCGACGACGGCCCCGACGTGACGGTCGATCTCGTGGGTCTCCAGCGCGACCCGACAGGCGGCCTCACAGTTCAACGAACAGACGCCGACCGGTACGTCGAGCGGTAGCTCGTCGGCCAGCGGGAGCCGGTCGGAGTCCGCCGCCCCGGTCTCCTCGTGGTCGGCGATGGCAGCCTCGACGATATCGCGGTGACCAGTCTCGTCGGACAGCTCCAGCATCTCCCATAGCGAGTGCCCGCTCGTGTCCACGCCCCGCGCCCGCAACGCCTCGTCGACATCGCGAGCGACGGCGTCCCAGTCGACGGCGAGGCGAACGAGCGTCCCGTCGAGGTCGTAGATCACGGCCTCGTAGTCCTTTGTCACGACCGAACGGAGGCGGGCGAGCGAAAAGAGCCTTCGGGCGACTGGTCGCGCTTGGTGAAGCTGATAGAGGGCTTTCGGCGTCTGCAACTCCGGGACCCGAACTGTTTATTTGAACACCACTACTCGGGAGGTCGACCGGGACGAGAGACCTAGAAGAAAAAGAGTCGTTCCTCGGCCTCGTCGGTCAGCGGAGCGCCGTACTCGGAGATTTCGACGGCTTCGGCATGGCCGACCGCCGCGCCGGCTTCCTCGCCGTAGCGGGCTTTCAGTTCCTCGCGGAAGCGGTCGGCGACGTTCATCTCGGTGTTCGCGGCGAGGTGGCCCAGTCCGTCGTTGGCCAGCCACTCGCGGCGGGCGTCCTCGCCCTCTGGAACGCTGTCGAGTTCGCCGAAGGTGAAGGGGAGCCACTCGTACATCTGGGACTCGTGGCAGTCCAGCGCGTCGATCTTCTCGTCCTCGACGTCGGTCACGTCAAGTACTACGTCGGGTTCGAAGGGGGCGGGCTTCTGGAAGTGGTCGGCGACGTAGCCGAAGACGGGATTCGAATCGAGTGCCGGCGCGTCGGGGACAATGTTGGGAACGATCAGCGAGTAGGCGGCGTCACGGATCAACTGGGCCGTGTAGCGGTGGTCGGGGTGGTAGTCGTTGTTGCGCGGGCCCAGCACGAGGTCGGGGTCGACTTCTCGGATGTAGCGGATCAGCTGCTTGCGGTTGGCGAGCGTCGGTTCGAGCAGGCCGTCCTTGATGTCGAACACGTCGTAGTCGATGCCCAGCGTCTCCGCGACGGCCTCGGTCTCGCGTTTGCGTCGGGCGGCGAGTTTCTTCCGGCCCATCTCGTGGTGGCCGGCGCTGCCGTCGGTCACAGAGAGGAAGGTCACGTCGTGGCCCGCGTCGACGTACTTCGCCGCGATCCCACCGGCCTTGATCGAGCAGTCGTCCGGGTGTGCGCCGATCACGAGGAGGTGCTGTGTCTCGCTCATACCCCTGCCCTCACCGGGAACCGTTGAAACGTTTGGGGATCGTCCCGGAGTCACTCGCCTGAGACTGCCGAAATGTTTCGCGTGACGACACACAGCGACCGGTTCGCGCTCGTTGGTACAGCGTATTAGTCGGCGGGGCTACGACGACTCAGTGTGACCGACACCGCGCTCCTGTGGCACCGGGCGGACCTCCGCACCGTCGACAATCCGGCGCTCACAGCCGCTTGCGAGGCCGCCGACGCCGTCGCACCCGTGTTCGTCGTCGACCCGCGCTACTACGGCCCGGACGGCCTCGCGTGTGACGCCCGCCTGCGCTTCCTCCACGAGTGTCTGACCGACCTGCGGGCGCAGTACCGCGACCTCGGCAGTGATCTGGCGCTCCTCGTCGGCGATCCGCGCGAGCGACTGCGGGCCTGCCTCGACGGCCCGGCCGACGCGCTGTACTACAACCGCCATCCGACCGCCCGCTACGGGGAGCGCGTCGCCGACGCCACCGGGGAGTGGCCGGAGGCGACTGCCGTCGCCGACGACGGACTTCGGTACGCCGACCAGCGCCACCGGGACGGCACCGTCGCGGTCGACACCCGCGAGGACTGGCGCGAGCAGTGTGAACGGTACTTCGAGGGCCCACTCGCCGAGCGCCCCGACGCCCTGGACGCGAACCCGGTCGACAGCGAAACGACGGTCGACGCGGTCGAGTCCCGCTGGGAGGTCGACCCCGCGAAGCGCGACGTTCCCCGCGGCGGCACGATGGCGGGCAACGAACGGCTGGACGCCTTCTGCGACCGTATCGCAGAATATCCGGCGAACGTCTCGCCCCCGGCGGCCGCCGAGACCGGCGGATCGCGATTGTCCCCCTATCTCGCCTTCGGCGCGCTCTCGGCCCGGCAGGTCTACCAGCGGGTCACGGACTGCCCGGACGGCCGCGGCGTCTCGATGTTCGTCTCGCGGCTCTACTGGAATCGTCACTACCACCAGAAACTCGCCGACTGGCCGGGCTGGACCGAGCGCTCGGTCAACCCCGTGTTCCGCGGCCTGTTCCGGGACGAACACGACCCCGAACTCGTCGCGGCCTGGAAGCGGGGCGAGACGGGCTTTCCGATGGTCGACGCGGCGATGCGGGCGCTCGTCGAGACGGGATTCATCAACTTCCGGATGCGTGCGATGGTGGCCGCCTTCTTCGTCTACGTCCTTCGAGAGTGGTGGAAACGCGGTGCCGACTTCATGTACGCCCATCTCATCGACGCCGACGCAGCGATCAACTACACGCAGTGGCAGTCACAGGCGAACCTCACCGGGGTCCATCCCGTCCGGGTGTACGATCCGGCCAAGCAGGTACGGGAGTACGATCCCGACGGCGAGTTCGTCCGCGAGTACGTCCCGGAACTGGCACCGCTGCCCGACGCCCACCTCCCGCGCCCGGAGAAGGCCCCGATCGCGGTGCAAGACGACTGTGGCGTGCGGATCGGCGAGGACTACCCGCGACCGATCGTCGACTTCGAGGCCCGGGCCGATGCCGCTCGGACGACCTACGCCCGACTCGACGACCGGGCCAAAGAGGCGCTCACCGAGCGAGTCCGCCGGCGCGGTTCGTTTTCGAACCGTGAGCGATCCCGCGATCGCTCGGAGGGGTCTGTACAGGGACAGACGAGTCTCGACGACTTTTGAGATCAGCTGACGCGTCGGTAGATGTCGGTCAGCTGACCAACCGACCGCTCGACGCTGGTCGCCTCGCGCCGGGCCAGACACGTCTCGCGCAGTCGCTCGTGCTCGTCGAGCGCACGCTGGATCTGCTCGCGGAACGCCTCGGTGTCTCCTTCGGGGTACTTGTAGCCGTTCTCGCCGTGGTCGATTGTCCCGCTCAGTGCGCCGCTGTCGACGCCCACGACCGGGGTACCACAGGCGTTTGCCTCCAGCGCGACCAGCCCCTGCGTCTCGACGGGGCTGGGGAACGCGAACACGTCCAGCGCGGCGTACAGTTCCGGCAGTTCCTCGCGGTCCAGAAAGCCCAGAAAGTGCGCGTCCACGTCCGCCTCGGCGGCCGTCGCTTCGAGATCATCGCGTGCTGGGCCGTCGCCACCGAAGACGAGGGTCACGTCGAGTCCCTCGGCAGCGGCGACGATATCGTCGAGGCACTTCTCGTAGCCGTGACGACCGGTGTAGCCCACGAGCGGGCCGTCAGGGAGGCCGTGGCGCTCGCGGAACGCCGCTGTGTCGGTCGGCTGGAAGAAGTCGGTGTCGACGCCGTTTGCCAGCACCTCGACCGGCGTCTCGACGCCGACGGTCGACCGCAGGTGCTCGGCGGTGCGTTCGCTGGGCGTGATCACCACGTCGACCCCGTTTAGGAACCACCGTTCGTATCGCTGGGCCGCGCCGCCGATCAGCCGTTCGAAGTGCTCGCTGATCGAGACGTAGGCCGCATACTCGCTGGTCGGCGTGTGATAGGAGGCCACGAGCGGGGTGTCGTTGCTGCGAGCGAACCGCTTGGCGGCGATACCGAGGCTGAACGGCGTGTGTGCGTGGACCACGTCGGCCCGCTCGATTTCGTCCGGGATCCGCGGCGCTGCGACACGGAACCCTTCGTAGAACGGGAACGGGAGGCTCGACACGGGGTGTTCCCCGCTCGTGGCCTGGTGGTCGCTCCGGGGGTACACCACGTCCATCCGACTGTCCCGGCGCGCCCACTGCTCGCGCCAGGTCTTGACGGTGTAGGTGACGCCGTTGACGGTCGGCAGATAGGTGTCCGTGAACGCGGCGACCCGGGGGAGTGCCATCGACGGCGATTGAGCAACCACGCCTAAACCCGTTGCTATCTCTCGGCGACCGCCGCCGGGACCTCACCGTCGACCAGTCGCTCGTAGATCGCCGAGAGGCGGTCGCCGACACGGCCGAGTCCGTGCTCGCGAGCGGTCTCTTTCGCGTTCTCGCCAAGCCGTTCGCGGAGGTCCGGGTTCGCTTCCAGTCGTTCCAGCGCGTCGACGAACTCTCCTTCGGTCGAACAGATCAGGCAGTCGTGGCCGTCCTCGTAGTACTCCTCGAACGCCGGGATATCCGAGACCACGCAGGCCTTCCCGCAGGCCATCGCCTCCAGCACGACGATCCCCTGATTCTCGACCTTGGCGGGAAACATGAACACGTCGCCCGCGCCGTAGGCCCCCCGGATGTCGTCGACCCACCCCGAGAAGGTGACGTTGTCCGGCGGGTTCTTCGTCCACTTGCGCACCGCCGAGGACGCGCTCGGCCCGGTCTCGTAGGTGCCGAACCACGTGAAGTCGTAGTCGGTCCGCTGGGCGACCCGGCAGAAGGTAGAGAGGCCCTTGCGCTCGAAGACGTTGCCCACGGCGAACACGCCCAGCCCGTCGATGTCGTACTTCTCTCGGTACTCCTCGCGAAAGTCCTCGTATCCCGTCAGACGGTCGAGGTCGATCCCGTTCGTGATCGGTCGGATCGGCGCGTCGATGGGGTAGGACTGCAGGACGCCCTTCGTGTACTCGCTTGGACACAGCACGAGGTCGGCCTGTGAGTAGAACCACTTGAGGTACTTCCCGAGTGCCGGCGCGACGACGTTGGCTCCCCGGAAGCTATCGCGGAAGTCTTCGCGCGTGACGTGTGAGTGGAGGACGACAGGGGTGTCGGTCCGCTGGGCGTGTTTCACCGTCGCTGCGGACCCGGGGCCTATCATGTTGCAGTGGACCAGATCCACGTCGGTGAAGGCGCGGCCGCCGGTCACCTTCGACCCGACGGCACTGGCGGGGTCGCCCCCCTCCCACGGCGACGTGACGACCTCGATGTCGGTGTCGGCCAGCGCCGCCCGCTGGTGTTTGACCGACGTGCCGATCCCGCTGCGGTCCAGCCAGCCCGCCACCTCCAGATAGTTGAGCGCGCGCACAGGAATCCGTCCCACAGAAGGGGACAAAGGGCTGTCGGAACCGATGCGAAACGTATTCCCCGCCAGTCGCCGGAGTTACTGGCGATGACCGGGGAGATCGAAATTGCTCGCGAGCGCATCCAGCGCCTCCACGACCTCGCCCGCGAAGCCGCCGCGGCCGGCGAGGACGAACGCGCCCGCGAGTACGTCCGCCGCGCCCGCCGTGTCGCCGAGCGGAACCGGCTCTCGCTCCCTCGGCAGTTCAAGCGGTTCACCTGCGACGCCTGCGACGCCTACCTGCGGCCCGGCGTCAACGCCCGCGTCCGAACACGGGACGGGCACGTCGTGGTGACCTGTAACTGTGGGACACAGGCACGCTATCCGTACGATTGACCGGTCAGCTAGCCCAACTGGCGTTGATGGTTGGGTAATTGTTTAAGTCCTCACGGGCAATCACACGAGTACATGAGTAACAACAATCGACGACAGCGAATCCACGACCTCGACGCCACGCTGCGCGTCGGGAAGAAGGGGATCGACCCCGTCGCCGACGAACTCTCGAACCAGCTCGACGACCGCGACTTCGTGAAGGTGAAGTTCCTCCGCTCGGCGCTGGGCGGGACGACCACCGAGGACGAGGCCGAGGAACTCGCTGAAATGGCCGGCGCGACCGTCGCACAGACGAGGGGCCACACCGCGGTGTTCGAGCGATGATCCAGAGCGATCTCACGCCGGTCGCCCGCGTCCTTCAGGACTTCGACGTGCCCTACGCCGAGTCGATCGGTGCCGCACTCACTTTCCTCATCACCTTCGTCCTGATCTATCTCGTCGGCCGGATCGTCGTCTTGCCGATCGTCAATCGGGCGTTGCGTTCGCGTAACCTCGACGAACACGCTCGTAAGCCACTGAAGAAGCTCGTCAGTATCGTCGTCGTCTTCGTCGGTATCGCCGTCGCCTTCGGCGTCGCCCAGTACGGCGACTTCCTGCAATCGCTGGCGACCATCGCCGCCGCCGCGACGCTTGCCATCGGTTTCGCGATGCAGGACGTACTCTCGAACTTCGTCGCCGGCGTGTTCATCTTCACCGACCGCCCCTTCCGCATCGGCGACTGGATCGAGTGGGACGGCAACGCCGGCGTCGTCGAGGACATCTCCCTGCGCGTCACGCGCGTGCGGACTTTCGACAACGAACTCCTCACGGTCCCGAACTCACAGCTCACTGACGGCGTCATCAAGAACCCCGTCGCCAAAGAACAGCTTCGCCTCAAGTTCGTGTTCGGCATCGGCTACGACGACGACATCGACCAGGCGACCGAGATCATCGTCGAGGAAGCCGACAAGCACGAGGAGATTCTCGACGACCCCGCGCCCTCCGTTCGCCTCGTCGAACTGGGCGACTCCTCCGTCGGCCTCCAGTCGCGTATCTGGATCGACAACCCCTCGCGGGCCGACTTCGTGAAGACTCGCGGCGAGTACGTCACGGCCGTCAAACAGCGCTTCGACGAGGAAGGCATCGACATCCCCTACCCGAACCGCACCATCGGTGGGGGCATCGAACTGGCTAACGTCGACGGACTAGTGGAACCGGCCGACGACTAAGGGCCCCGCCTTCGCGACCTCTCCCTATCACGACGGCGGCTACGGGTCCTTTTCGTTCGACAGCCGCTCTCTGAGCTGATCGAGTCCGAGCGTCGTCACGAACAGGATTCCACCGAGATACAGCAGCGACTGGGGACTCGTGACGAGGGTGTTACTGTAGCCGGCGAGCACACTCAGATATCCCAGCACCGAGGTCGTCCATCCGAAGCCGGTGAGTCCAGCCACCTGTTCGAGGGTGTCTTCGTTCGATTTTACGATCTGTTTTAGTGACATAGGAAGGCCATACCCAACGTAAGCAAGACGTACTCGGGACTGGTTATGAAGCTACTTTCGCCGTGGTCGCGGTATTGTTATCATTCGAATACATCGTACAGCGCGATCGCTGCCAATATGTGGGTCAGATACACGACAACGGCTGGTGGTGGCCCGTCTGCGAGGTGTCTTCCGGTCACTGTTGTCCCAGAGACCGGTTTGGGAGTCGAGCGGTGACACTGGCCTGACTACGGAGTAATCCCCGAGTGTAGGTATGAATGAGATGGACACCGGGATTGCCCGGCGTTCGGACACGGGTAGTCCCGTTTGCCTCCTCCACCCCGCGATCCGACGAGCGACAGGTGTACGAAGGTCCGCTGCTCACTTCCGTGCCTGGCGGAGTGCCTTCGTCTAACCACCGACGAACGCCCCTGCAGGCGCAGCCGAGTGGACCGCTGTCCCCGTTGGACGAGGCTTCGACGTTAGCTCACGGGGCCCGCGTCCGGCATACCGGACGCCCCCGAGTTCGGTCCCCGCTCAAGACCATATTGCGGGCGAGGAGAGGGGCCTAACCCCTCGACCTAGTCCACCTGAAAATCCGCCGGGATCACTTAAGGACCTTTCGGAAGGGAGGGACGGCGGTCGGGTGTGATCTCCGCGGCGGTCAGAAGATCCGCAGGGCACGGGCGTACCAGACGGCGACGGCTGGCACAGCGAGCGTCGTAACGACGAGCGCGCCCCGATGGTACTGGAGGATCGTCGCCGTCGAGAGCTGTGTGACGACGCTCTGGGGGACGGTGAGGGCCCATACAAGCGCCAGCGTGGTCATGAACAGCCCCAGCACGAGCGTCGCCCCGGCGACGAGGTCCGGCGGTGAGCGGTCTTCGCGGCCCGCAGCGAAGACGATGATCGTGACGGCTGCAAAGAGGCCGACGATCTGTGGATTCATCGCGCCGGCGGCGAAGTACGTGCCGATGCCGCTGCCACCCTCGACGATGGCGTAGGGTGCTGCGAGGACGGCGATGACGGCCAGCGAGGCGACGATACCGACGGTCGGCGCGACCCGCAACTGGTTCATGTTCGGTGTTCGTCGGTCCAGTGGTCTTATACTGTCGATTCGACGGGAGCGTGGACGCCGGCCTGATACGGATCGTTGTCGTTGCTTACCGGTGATCGTCGCCACGGGGTAGGCGATCGCCGGTAACACGCTACAACATTCCGTCTGAGAGTCGAAAGGGCCACAAAGGAGACACGCATTGCCACGGCTATGGGACTGGGAAGCACGGCCAAGAAGGTCCAGAAACTGGCCGATCTGGCCGAGAAGATGTACAAGCGGATCAACCACATGGTCGAGCAACTGCAGGAGCTTCGGGAGACGGTCGACGAGACCGGACGGCGCGTCGAGGCGATCGAGCAGGAACTCGAACAGCACCGGGTACTGCTCGACGCCATTGCCGAGGAACACGACATCGACGTTGACAGTGCCGTCGCCGACGCCGTCATTCAGGACGCGGAAGGGAACGACCTGATCGCGGACGCCGGCGGTGACGCTGACACCGATACCGGCGGGGAGCAAAGCGGTGACGCTGACAGCTCCGACGGGTCGACGTAGACAGAGACTCGTCCAGCTCGGACTTGTCACCTCAGAACAGCCGGCCGTGTTCGACCTTGAGACACTTGTCTTGGACGACCTGAAGTCCCGCACTCTCTGCCCGGGCGGCGGCCTCGTCGTCGCTGATCCCGAGCTGTGTCCAGACGACTTTCACGTCGTCGCGTTCGAGTACCGCGTCGACGATCCCGGCGACTTCTTCGCTGGGCCGGAACACGTCGACGATGTCGATTTCCTCGTCCACGTCGGCCAGTGACTCGTAGGCGGGTTCGCCCAGAATCTCGTCGGCGAAGGGGTTGACCGGGACGATCCGGTACCCCTGTCGCTGCATATACGCGGGGATGTCGTGGGCTGCTTTCCCGGGAGTCGTCGAGCAGCCGACGACGGCGATGGTGTCGTGTTCGAGGATGGCCGTGAGTTCTTCGTCTGATTCGACTGGCATGGCTGCACGTACAAGCGGTGGCCGCAAAAGGATACTGTCGCTCTGGGCTTCGTCGCGACTCCCTGCACTCCGACACCACTCTCGATCAGCCGGTCGGCTCGGTTTCCGACGGCAGGTCGACTGCGGCGATGCCGTTCTCGTCGACCTCGATCGTGCCGTCGAATAGCTGCTCGATGGTGTGCAGCGTCTGTTCGTCGTGTGCCGTCGACTCGATGACGTGTACCCCGAGCGCGTCCACGTCGTCGACACGACTCGTGATGGCGTGCATGAACTCGAACACCGTCTGCAGTGTCGCGTACATCAGTAGCGTCGACAGCGAATCGACCATCACGCGGTTTCGTTCACGGCCGAGTTCGCCGTAGAAGTATTCGATGAAGTTCGAGAATCCGATCCCGATGCCCGTCATATCGACCGGTGACGTGGCGTATTTGACGGTGAGCGTATCCGTGGTCGACCGTCCCATATGCTCGGTGACGCAGTCGACGACCCCGATCGGTCGTTCGTCACGCTCCGCGCCGATCCCGAACTGAGAGAGGACGCGCTCGGCACTGTCACGCGTCGTAATCACGATCGCTCCGTCCTCTCCGTCCAGTCCGTGAGCGAGTATCTCCCGGGCGATCCGACGCTTGCCGGTCAGCGGCGGCCCGCTCACCAGGATGTTCGTTCCCGGAGTGACCGTCTGCCCCTCGAACTGTTCCCCGAGATCGTACATCAGTGACACTCCATACGGTTTGCTGATCGATCGCTCCGTGCACCTGCGCAGCGATTCGCTCGCTGGCGAACCGTCGCGCTGTTCAGATCGGGGGGCTTGTGTCTCGGGACCGGCGACGTGGTGCAGTACAACGGCGTCACTTGGTACCACTCCTTTCCGATGCAGCATTTATTTGTTTTCGGGATTCGGTCACGACCGTGGGTGGAAACATCATACAACGGCGGCGTCGAATCGGGGGGTTTAAACCAAGACGTACACATAGCAATCACTACAGGGCCCTTAGCTCAGCCTGGACAGAGTGCGTGGCTTCGGACCACGTTGTCGGGGGTTCAAATCCCTCAGGGCTCGTTCCCTTTTCGAACGATGCGAATCCGATAGACGGCGGTGGGCCGTTTATAACGAGAGTGGTGATTCCGCGCTGCAGTTCGTTCGATAGCCGAACGATTCTGCATCGCGGGGTCGCCGTCTGGTGGTTCTGAACATCCAAAGTCGCGTGTTCTTGTATTTTTGACAGGACTTCGCGCGCCATCTCAACAATACAATCGCTCACCTGGGGAGATCCTAAAGGGGGTTACGATCTTTCCACTTCATCAGATGAAACGTCCCCGTCGAGAAACCGTTCTCCAAAGTCTGTTAGCCGGTAGTTTGATGCGTCGATCCGCTGCAAGAGCTTTGCGTCCGCAAGCTTTCTACAACGGCGAGATATGTACTCTCCAGTGTAATCGATATTCGCTGCTATGACAGAGGGAGATGCAACGATGTCTTTCTCTCGTAGAAACTCCATGATACGCTCGTCTGCCTGAGTCATCCAGTCTACACGAGGTCGCATCTGGCGTTCAATACGCTAAAATAGGATCTAAGGACCAGTGAAGATCTGTCTGTGGACATGATAAATTGTGTTGTTGGACCTAGATTTTTGTGGTTCGAGTTCTTCGATCAAACCATGATACGATATTATGCTCGTTCATTGTGGCACCATTGTTTTCCAATCCGGTGATCTCCAGGTATGGGATCCACAGATCTTGAGGAGTTCCTATCGACTCTGTACCACTCTCTCAGGACGGAGCGTCGACGAAATGTGATTCGATTTCTCCAGGAGGCCGAAAAGAGAACACTCACAACAAGCCAATTGGCACGGACGATCGCTGGATCTGAAATGGGTGTCCCGGTGAACCATGCTACTGGAGAACCATACCGGAACGCGTACAATGCACTCTCTCAGACTCATCTACCGACGCTCTCAGATGCTGGGATTATAATCTACGACCCAAAGCGCCAGCTGATCTCTTCTGGTGCCCATTTCGAACTCGTAACACTCTTGCTGGATACAAATACCTCGACAGTGGACATCGTCGTCGGTTTGACTGCAGACTCGAATCGGGACGACACTGAATAACCGGCCTTGTTGAAATCTTCTGTCGCTGATAGGCTTCAGCAGCCTTGATGAATACAACGCGCATATCGGTCAGAAATGGGTGTAGTCCACCAATCGAATTGCATAGGGTCTCTAGAACAGCACAAACGACTGTCAAGAGAAATGCTGATATCGAATGACATCATCCCCGAAATCGTTTCCTATCAAATATCTCTTCTGCAGACTGAGAATGAGATTTAGAGGTGAAATCCATTCTTGAAATAGCCTCATATCTCTATGTCTGATTGTTTGGTATCTGAATAAATATTTCTGGCTCCCCGTTCTACGAGTCGTCTATCCACTGATTTTGGACCTTATCACGGAGATCTGTATTATACTCTTTTGTAATATCGAAGAGATCGTGCTGAACAACCATCTTATAGAGGTCCATGAACTCAACTAATTCAACATCCATCTCAGTGTCAGTTGTATAGACCATGGCCTCAGTCTCAGTTTGAGAGCTTACTTCACCGTTGGTCAGCAGCACTGCCCCATCGGCATTTTCTCTTACAGCAACGCCGACAATCTCACGGAGATCACTTGGTGGAACATCTGAATTACTGTCTGCTTGCTGTTTCACTGAAATTACTTTGCATTCGTCGTCACGACGTATCGACACGTCCAGTCCACCATCACCGGATCCTTTCGTCACCGTTGCATCCCACCCAATGCCTTCGTAGACATAGCCGACCGCCAGCTCAAACTGCCTGCTTCGAATACTTTTCGACCACTTCTCAAACTCATCAGGATTCATAGCGTCCGAGGTCATCTCAATACTTACCAATTGGCATCTAAAACGATAAAATTCGTGGGAACCGACTGCTGAACCCAAACTCTGTATCTTGCACGCAGTTCTTATCAGCTACTGAGGGTTTCAACAGAGCCGAACAACCACAATTGACGATTGAGTAAGTCCACTGCCCTCCGTCTATGCGTATGGGAGTACACATTGGATCCCATCTACGATCATGGACAGCGACCGACCCCTTCATCAACCAGAGTATTGCATAGACACTCTTCGGGACGATCTCTCTGCGGATCAGTTCAGAGAGTGGTATCGAGAACGACAGTATCGACGCAACATCGAGAATGGCACTCCGTTCTTCAACGAATACGGATACATTCCAGAACCGGAGCGACACACCCCGAGTAAACTGTTGCAATGCCACCGGAAGATCTTCTACCGTCAGCACAATGCACCAGCAGAACGCCCCGATCCCGATGGCGTCTTCTGGTTCGGAAACCGGTTTGAGGAAGATATTCTCTTTCCATATCTGCAGGACGTAACCTGTGAACTCGACTGGTACGTTTGCAACAGTATCTGGATCGATTTCACGGCCGAGGTAGACGATGTGGAGGTGCGGATCAAGGGTGCAACTGATCCTGTAATTGTGGACAGCGATGCCACTCCAGTTCTCCCAACTGAAGCAAAGACAAAAGAATCACTGGATTCGCTTAACTCTCCGAGTGAGCATCATCTGGCGCAACTTCATGCTTACCTTGCGGGGCTCTCGGAGAAGTACGACATCAAACTCAGCAGTGGCACTCTCGTCTACGGAAGCCGGAAATCGTTGGAGGTGAAGTTCTTCGATGTTGAGTTCGACGAGGACTTCTGGAACGAGACTGTCCTGAAGTGGGCTCGAAAACATACGCAGTATCGCTCCAATGACGAGTTGCCGCCTAGTAATCCAGAACAGCACTGGGAATGCCAGTTCTGTGAATATCGAGAGCGATGTGGAAAGGGCGAAGCCGAACAGAATAATATGGGTGTGTCCGGCTTTCTCAGTGGATTTCGCGGATACCCGAGAGAGAAAGTTGTCGAATATCTTGAAGCAGACCCCGACGCGAAACTCACTCCCACCCTCGCACAACAGTTCCCACGTCTTGCAGCGGAATATGAAGTCGCAGTCTGGAAGTGTGATAAATGCTCTTCAGCTGTCGAACCTGATCTCATCGAGGACTCGAAAGACCCCCTCTGTCCCGTATGTGCCGATCGAGGAGATCTATCTCATCTCTCACTGTCTTCCGCAGGTGATCTCGCATGAGCCAGCAAGGGACACAAACACCTGAGGCCTGTCCAGTCTGTCGTGAGGGGGCCTTCGACGATTCTCACGAAGCGTATGCTGGTGTCTGTGTAGGCTGTGGATATGTGATCCACGAAGGTATTGACCCCGCACCTCCGGACTGGTTGGTGACCGCTGATGACCCTAACCAGCAGGAGGAACACGATTGGTCCTCCTTTTGCTGCGTGCACGATGCGACAGAACAGCGGCTCGCTGAGGCTTTCGCTGATATAGAAGCGATCGCAGACACCCTCCCAATCTCAATCGAGCTTCGCGAGAAGGCTTCTGGAGTGTACTGTGACGCTTTCGTAGCACAGACGACCGATGGCCGGGACACGAGTTGTACTGTCGCTGCGAGCGTACGTCTGGCCTCTCACGATGCCGATCAGCCGATCCCGACGAACAGACTAACTGATTGCCTGAGCCTCAGCCATTCAGCATTTCGGAGTACTATGACCGCTCTGCGGGGAGATCTCGACCTGGTTCTGGGGGTTCCTGCACCGATTGATTATCTTCCTTTTCTGGCCGAGGATTTGGAACTCACAGATACCCATGTCAAAGCTGTTCGAGAATTACTGGATGAAATAGCGGATGCACCCGTATTGATCGGGAAAGACCCGTGTGGGATTGCTGCAGCGGCAGTCTATTTAATAGTGAATGATCTTACCCAGTTGGAGGTCGCTGACGCTGTCGGCGTATCGATCGAGACCGTACGCCAGCGAACTGGAACACTGCGGGAGCTGGTCCAGTGTGATTGATGCGGACTCGATCCGTGAGCGAGTTGCTGATGATGATACCACCGAGTCGATGCGAGCGGCAGTCTACGCCAGGACGTCGTCGACAAGCCGAGAATTCGGTTACTCTCTCGATGCGCAGATCAAACGCGGTATCGACCGCTGTGAGTCACTCGGCTGGGTCGTCACGTTCATTTACAGCGACGAGGCAGAAAGTGGGAAAGATACCGACCGGCCGATGTTCAAGCAGATGCTGAGCATGGCAGAAAAGCGGGCCTTCGATGTCATCGTGTTCTGGAAACTGGACCGCTTCTCTCGAAGCCTAATGCATGCGGTGCAACTGGAGTCCGAACTACGTCAATCAGACGTATACCTCTACAGCGTGACCGAGCAAATCGATACGACGACTGCGACTGGTCGATTTAATTTCCGGAACATCGCGAGTGCCGCAGAGTTCGAGCGGGACATGATCAAACAGCGCACCCAGATCGGACTTCACGGGCTGGCGGAAGAGAACCGCTGGCCCAACGATAGCCCGCCTCTCGGGTACGAACTAACCGATGCAAATCGACTTTCCATTCTCGAAGAGGAGAGTGCCTTAGTCGTAGAAATCTTCGAAATGTATCTCGAGGAACATTCGATGCCAGCGGTCGCCGAGAGATTGAACAGACGAGGGATGTCGACGACTGAAAGGGGTGACTGGACGGCGAGGGCGGTTGGTGATGTGCTCCGGAACGATATCTATCGCGGTCACTACGAACTCGGTGAGGTCTCAGAGCACGTACCGGAGTATCGGATTATAGACGACGAACTGTTCGACCGGGTTACAGATATCCGGATGCGATTCAAGCGAGATAGCGCTTCGCGCTCCTCAATGCCTCTCTCGAGGAAGGCTCGAATCGCACAAGCAATCAAAGAACAGTATAGTGACTATCTCGATAGCTGTCGCTAAGCACGGAATTGCGGGTGCACAGAATTAACTCATTCCGAACTGATGAACGGGAACTTGTCTAGTCCGCCGGTTAAGACCTTCTGGATCATTTTGATCGCATCAAGTTCGGCCTCTGTCGGCCATCGTTTATAATACTCTTCTGCACTTTCGGATTTCTCACAGCTCGGGCACCGATACCGATGTACTTTTCTGCCTTTCAGATCAACCTGTCCGTCCCTCACGAGAGGTTCACCACAGTGGTGAACGAGTCGGGCAGGATCACTTCCTTCGACTACTGCGAAGAGGCTGAACTCTTCGATGAAGTCAAGCACTCCTTCTGTTTCTTCGTCTTCGGAGTGCTTCTTGTCTTTCTCCTCTATAATCTCCTGCGCTTTGTGAAACACGTCTTCCGTTACATCCACCTCTGCATCGGACTCCTCTTCGAGGAGATGCAGCTCAGGACATTCCATATCGTTCTCGTATGTCGTTTCTGTGACCCACTGGTCGGGTAATCTTGGCTTCCCAATGTACGTCATTTCAGTTAACAGCGTCCGGACTCTGTGGCCGTCTAGAACGCTTGTTCCGTACTTTTTGTCGATGTATCGCTCTGTCTCTGCGTAGGTCTCGCACTCGACGAATTTTCGAAACATGTCCCGGACGATCGTCTTTTCTTCGTAGTCAATCACCAACCAGCCAGCCTCGTCTTGATTATAGCCGACAGGAACGGTGTGCGTGTAGTTATTCCAGTTTTTCTGATTCAGGAAGCCACGAATGCGAGACTTCTTTGCCTTATTCGTGCGGATCTCGTTTTGGACTTCAGCCATCAGTGACATTAGTGTCGTATGTAACAGCCCCTTGACTTGAGCGACGTTTTGCTCACCAGCAGGTGTGAGAAGCGTTACGCTACATTCTGACTGGAGTACGTAGAGGAAATACAACGTCTCTGGGGCACTCCGGCCGACACGATCGACCTTCTCAACCAGCAAGTAGTCTATCTCTTCGCGCTTCGCAATTTCGAAGACTTCTTGGATACCTTCTCGATTGAAATTTGTTCCTGTCTGCGCTTCGTCAGTGATCGGATCGTGCGGAAGTTCGATACCTTCCTTTTCGGCCAGATCTTCGAGTTCCTCGATCTGACCAGAGATACTCCCCTCGTCGTAACCGCTATCGCTCGTTTCCCCGTCAAGCTGCCCTCCAGAACTCACCCGTGCGTAGACTAGTCCTTTCGGGGCATCTTCACCGTAGTCTGTTTCTGCATCGTCCTGATCAGCATCGTGTCCGTCGGAAGCTGTCGCTGGTTCTGGTTTGTTGGGTCCGTCGTCAATCGACTGTCGATTGTCTCTATCGTCAGCAAAGCTGCCGATCTCGGTCTGGGTGCCACTAGCCGTCAGCGTAAGGAGTGTACAGACATAGACGCAAAGTAGGATCTTACGTTTTAAGTGCTGTATCTGGATTGATATAGTACCTAAGATGCGCGCTCCCAAGACTGAGCGTATCTTACGTTTTATATGAGTGTTGGCCCAGAATGAGTGAGATGTAACGGTGATTTCGGGGACCTGCTCACTCTGCTGACTCATCGAAGACCACCTCGGTTGTCCCCGTCGCGGAATTCGTCGAACACTTCGCGACGGAGGTTTCGTTTCTCTGACTCGGTTCGTTCGTCGTAGTGTTTGTCGAGTATTTCGGGACTCACATCACAACGGCCACTGATGAACTGATCTGGAACTCCATCAGAGCGTTTCCAGGTGACATAGCCATGTCTGAGGGCATACGGGGGTTTGCTTGATGGACACTTCCAGGCTTTTCCAGTAGTCCCTGCTGCCTGGCACGAGTCGATGTCTCGATCATGGGGGCACTCATCGTCGACGACACACGGACGACTGTATTGGTAGACGTACTTTCTACACGTGGACTTCGACAATCGGCCAAATCTCGATGTTAGGAACGGTTCTCTGCCGTTTTCGGTCGTCGTGTCGATTCGATTTCGATCTACGTAGTCCTGAAACACTTCTGCAACCGGTTGCGTCAGATGGATTTCAGACTCTCCTTGTTCCCCGTTCTTGAGCTCTGTTTCTTCTGGACGGTGCCTGATCTCGATGTACGGATTATCACCTTCAACGTGCAAATCATCAAGATCGAGAGCGTACAGTCCACCAGGTCGACGACCAGTGTTTGCGTGAAACGTCCAGACCACGTGTTCTCGACTTGCGTACTCATATTTATGCAAGTACTCGAGAATTCGTTCGACTCGGTCGAAGTCGAATTTCAGATCCCGGATTCCTTCTCCAGCACCAAGCTGGGGAACGTCTATTTTCTTGCTGAGATGTGGCTCGACTGCCTCGATCCGTTCGAGATACTTGACGAGATCCCTGAAGAGGTACATCTCGTCTCGCATGGTTACTTTCGATAGTGGCTCGTTTTGAGATGGCGCTTCGAATTGTCGGTACCTCTTGTAATTCTGAACAGCTCGTCCGTCTAGCTGATTCAGAGTCTCGAGGTTTTCACGCTCACAGAATTCGAGGAAGTGCTCGAGCTTTCGTCTGTACTCGTCTACAGTCTGCGGACGAATTTCCACGGTCTTCTGGCTAAGGAACTCTTCGACACCGTCCTCTGGGTTGATTGGGTGGAGATCGTCGGTGGCGGATTCGACGAACTCACGGAGCTCTTCTGTGAGGGAATCCGCCGAGCTATTCATGGTTACTCTCCTTTGAGGTATAGTGCTTCGTGCTACAGGTCTTGATCTGGCTATACTTGTGACTGATCGTTGTTGTGTATGTCATGAATTCCGAACTCCTACCACTGAACGCTCAATTTCCCAATTCCGGTACTGTAGACGGTTTTATTGAGAGTTCGCGTTGTATTTTCCAGAACTCTCACTTTCATAGAGTTATAAAAATAGCATTTCTGACAGTCGCCTAATTTGTTCTACACCAATGCAACTAGCCACGTATTGCCTAGATGGAATCAACTTCCGTTGGAACAATTCTACAACACCTCACCGAAAACGGGTGATAAAAACTTCTATGGTTGTAACTAGTAAAGCGATGACAACGACATCCGGGAGAGATTGCTGTCTTGCGGTTTTCTAGACTTTATTTATATGCTAGAACCGAAGGAGTATGGTCGCCAGCCCCCTCCATGCAGGGCCGTCGCCATCTTTTGCTTCTCCCATCCTGCTTCACTGATTCCGCCGTTGGATTCGAGACCGGGGATCTGCTGACCAAGTCTATGAACGAGGTTGGTCTTGTGTGTCGGCTTTCCTGCCACACTAACAGCTTCAGCCAGAGTGTGAGCTTCAACACCGGCACATTGGCAATTGTTCACGTGTGCTTGGAGAACTGGTTTGAAGTTGTCCCTCTCGACAGAAGAAGAAAGATAGATCCCCAAGAAGACGCGTGGATAGCCGTTGAATCCAGTGCCACCGATAACTCGTATTGATTGCCACCGAGATACGTCTTTTAGAGCGCGACTTAGTGCCTTCTGGCGTGCTACTTTCGAACTCTGGAGCCTGCTGAGGTAGGTGACCGGAGGCAGGAATACGCTTGATTCTTTATCAAGCCAATATGAGGCACTAAATTCGATTAGTGCGGTTGACGTGGCCCACGCTGCCGCCTTACGATCGATACTGTAGAGTTCACTCCAAGCTGCTCCGGCCCATTCATCCGTGTATGGAACGTAGTCAAGCGCACGATGGGCCTCAACTTCGACCTCTTCCAAATATTTGACGAGAGTAATAAATCGCTTTGTGGCGCGTTGCCACGTAGGGGTCTCTCCATCAATATGTAGTCGACCGGGGACCCGCTCCTGCTCAGACGGCCCCGCTAATCGAGGAGACCGTCCTATAGTGTCCTTCGCGAGTATCCGTCCCATCTCAACCTCACCGTTGTTCGTTTTGTTGTGAGCTGGTGACTTCGACATCTGAAAGCGTCTCAACATCGAAGTCAACATCTACATCCGTGTGATCACCGGGTGATACGCTCTCTGACCCTCGTTTATCGGAGACATCTATTCTCAGGAGCCTATCGTCTACTTTTTCCATTTTCCAGTCCTCTTCGAGGAAAATGTAGTCTACTCGGTCTTGCTCTCCATAGATCGACTTCCGAACTGTCCCCTCGATTTCGTATGTCCCCGTTTCTGGAGGGACCAGTTGCTCCGACTTATCTGGTATTTTCAGCTCCAGCGAATTCTCTCGCAGTGGTCGATCTATCTTGCAATCGCCAGTCTCATCTCGAATTAGTCTGAGTCTGATCCCATCTCCGGGGGCTACTCTCGAATCCCCCAAATGCAAGTTTGATCTGGACATTCGGGAGAAGATGGAGAGAGCGTAATTGTAAGATTCACCTCCCAATTATCACTTCTGAATTGACAGGTGTCCGCTTCTCTTTCAATTTCCTCATTCTAACGTCCTCACATCTGATCGATGAATTCACGACGTTTCTCCATCTTTTCGCGCTCTGTCCGTCGGTCGTAGTGCTTTTCAAGCACGTCGGTAGAGACGTTCGCCCTGTCGCTGACTACAACCATCGGCACGTCATCGTTCAACGATCCGGTGATCCCACCACGTCGTACTGCGTGTGGGCTTACACTTGATGGACAGAGTGGTGCGTGGTCTGATTCCAGTGCCTCACAAGTCTCCGTATCACGATCGTGCGGACAAATGTTCTGGTACTCACAGGGGCGCGTATAGCGGTAGCAGCGATCGCGGATACTCGTCTTCGAAAGTCGTCCATGTGTCGTCGTAAGTAGTGGATCCCGACCGAATTCGTCCGTCATCGTCGGCCGCTGAGCTGCGATCCAATCGTCGAGTAGCGAGCACATCGGTCCAGAAAGCGCCACCAACCGCTCCCCCCGTTCCTTGTTCTTGATCGGCGTTCCAGTGTCTGGTCGGTGGCGAACTTCGATGTACTGCTCGTTGCGGTTGTAGTCTTCCACGTCAAGTGCGTGGACACCTCCGATTCGCATCATTGTGTGCCACAGAAACGCCATCACGACGTGATTTAGCGATGCGTACTGGTAAGTTTCGAGATACCCAATGATGGCGTCGGCGCGGTCCACTTCCAGCATCACGTCACGAACGTTCTCATCGGTATCGAGCGATGGTGATTGAATCTTGGTACTCAGGTCTTGCCGCACGCCATCGATCGCTTCCAGCCACCTGATGAAGACTCTCAGCGTGTCCATCTGGGTCTTCTCAGAGACGGGTGCAAGGTTACCGTCACGTCGACGCCAGATACGATACTCGTGGAGCTGTCGACCGGTTAACTCGTTCAGATTTGTGATATCGTTTTGCTTGCACCACCGTTTAAAATGGCCAAGTCGTGATCTATGTGAGTAGAGTGTCGCTTGACTCGCATCATTTTCTTTATCTTCGAGATACAGTTCGAGTGCTGTGCTGGGTCCGATTGGTTCAAGGTTCATAGATAGCTTTCGCGAACACCCGAGGACTGATCGGGTATTTACCAGGACACTCGCCACGATTCTGTTCTTCGACCGATCTTAATCTGGGAGTTTCCCCTGGTAATTCACGTGCCTCTACACTGTGCGAAAATGCCATAATCAATCGCCGATTGAGAATTCCGATACTATAAGTATCTTGGTGGATTCTCCGACTGGATACTGTCTTATTGAGTCGACTCGGCTTATTTTGCTCATCTGACAGACAATAGTGGTATAGGTCAATTTCAATCTGGCCTATATACAAACTAAACGGAGAGCATCTCAGGAACAGGATCAAGAATTCCGGCCTTCTTAGTTTACTCCCTGTAAGATTAGGTCTGCAGCATCAGATCATATAGACAGTAATCGCTGCGACTCCATTGAATTAGGTTAATATCTTGCTTGCACTGGCAGGAATATTCGATCCGCATCAAGTTCCTAAGATTGATGCTTTGGGACCGTATGAAACTACAATTGGCAGTTGTTGAGGTGTACGAAAGGCAGACTAGATCCATGGAGCAATAGATACTATTTAACTTTGTGATTATAGTCACAAATAGAAAGCAACCTCACATTAATGTGGTTTGCTATTATTGTGATTGTCGTGACCTTGTGTGACAGAAGCTTTCTCCCTCATCTCCGGACCTGATCCGGCGGTGGTGACCGATCGTGCACTCGGATGGGCCGACGAAACGGCCGGAAGCGAACCGGATTCCGTCCTCTGTCTCACACAGAGCAGGGAACGAGCCAACGGACTCGAGCAACGCTGGCGGGAAGCGAACAATTCACTTCGCTTTACCGCAACAACGCTTGACGAGTACATCCGTCGTCTCTACGAGCGCGCGGTCGGTTCCTTGCCAGAGAGTAAGCTTGCTAAACCGGAGCGCCTTCGTCTCGTTGAAGCAGCGATCGAACGACACGAAGCCGATAGTGGCCCCTTTTCCGACGTACAACTGCCCTCGAACGATCTCGTCGATCAGGTGCAGGGGTTGTTTTCCTTACTCGAGTATGCCGGGTACTCCTCACCAGATGCAATCGAACATGCTCTCCATTGCGCTGGGACGATCGGTGACGACGGAATTGATCCTGAGCTCTATGGGTCCTTCCGCAACGAGGAACCTGACACTCTCAACGGAGTACTCGCTGATCAGGCCACGACAGTCTCTGAACTCTATTCGGAGTATCAAGACCTACGCGACGACATTCACCCGTCCTGGACGGCAGAAACTCCGGAGCAATACTTGGAATTGCTTGACCAGGAGATCCTCGTAGACTCACTCCCAGCTACTGTCGACGCTGTAATTTTAGACGGGTTGACTCGACTTGCGCCCGCGGAGCGAGAGGCCATCGCCCGAATCGCGAGGAATCGCCCAACCGTAGCGGTCGTCCCGCTCGTACACGATTCGATGAGTGGTACTGGTATTGACCTCGGAGTGAAACGCGCACTTCAGGTGTTCCTGTCGATCGGCTTTACGCTCGATTACAGTACCCCAAGGTATGCAGACCACGACCGGATCGACGTTGTCAGAAGTCTCCAGACCCCCACTCACAACGAGCTCACGTACCACCCAACCGACGTTGGAATCGAGTGGCTCGAACCATCGACGGAACGTGAGGAGGTGCGGACGACTGCTCGGCGCGTTCGGAAGCTACTTGCGCGTGATAGCGTCAGGCCGGCCGATATTGGTATCGTCGTTACCGATCGGTCGACCTACCGGGGCATCTTGAGCGAAACGCTCACCGGGTACGATGTCCCGTTCACGTTCACGAACGACATCGGTATCGAACAGACACTCGTCGGGGGCGCCCTCGAGGCGCTCCTCGATCTCGCTGACGACGATCCGAAGGGTAGCTCACTCGAAGCCCTCTGCTCGAACGTCTTCGTTTCGTTGACCGAACTCGATATCGACGGTTCAGCTATCACCTCTGCCCGAGACAATGCCTCTACGGACTCGCTTCAGGAGATTATCGAGGAACTCGAAGAGGCAGGATCGACTGAGACAGCAGAGGGAATCGACCGTCTCACCGATGCGGTCGCCCCAGCCGACGATTCCCTCGCGGAGTACGCGGAGTCACTTCGAGAGATGCTTTCGCATCTCGGCATTGAAGATACCGTCGAAGGATACGGTTCGCCGGACGAACCAACCGGGTCACACCGGCCTGCCTACGAAAAATCAGCGTGGTCGTCCATAGAGAGCGTGCTATCGTCCCTCGAAACGATCGCACCACATCTACCTGACGGTGACCCACCGGGGCGCGTCCGTCGGGCACTCCGAGCGGAGCTCGTCGGGGGGCCAGACCAACGTGAAGGATACGTCCGGGTCCTTCCCCTGGCCGAAGCTGAAATGGCGTCGTTCGATCACTTGTTCGTCTTGGGACTGACGTCAGGCTACTTCCCCAGCGAACAGGATACCATGGCGTTCTTCGGCGCAATCAACGACGCCGACGAGGAGTTCAGCCGGGCCCACACCGGCCGACGAGCACGGTACATTCTGGGGACGTTGTTGACCGGGTCTAGAAGCGTAGTCCTTTCGACGCCGCACCACACTGTCGACGGCACTGAACATGTCCCCGCGCCAGTGGTATCGGAACTCCAGGAATTGGTCCAAGCACCGGAGAGGTCCGAGGAACCGTCTGGCCAAGGACCCATCGTCTCCGCTGAAGACGTTCAGCGAGAATACGCAACGTGGGCTAGAGGGCAACAGTTCGATTCCCCGACCCGTGCTGTTGATGGGCTGAACACCACCGAGGCCCTCTCAGATGATGCTCAGGCCTTTGCTATTCAGGGGTTGAACACGGCCTGGCGACGGTCTCGACCTGAACTGACTGCCCACGACGCACAGATCGAAGAGATCCTCGACGACGTGTTCCCAAGTTGGCGCCGGGGTCCGTATAGCCCCAGTGCGCTGGAAGACTACGCGAGGTGCCCGTTCGTTTTCCTGGCAAAGCGAGTTCTCGGCTTCGAAGAGGATTACGGCGAAGAAAACGACATCAGCCGTGCGGACCGGGGAACCTACGTACATAACGTGCTTGCGGATTTTTACCGCGAGCTCCGTGAGGACACCCACGTCCCCGTCGACTTGAACCGATTCGACGAGGAGCGTCTCGAGGATGCGCTACTCCACGCAGCCATCGACCGACTCGATACTCTCGGCGATGTCGAAACGCCGTTTGCCCAACGGACAGTCACTAGATTACTCGCCGGACTCGGATCGCCCGTGGACAACCCGTACTATGGCACGCACGGCACCGATGGCGTGAGAGGTCTTTTCGGCCGCTTTCTCGACGAGGAGCTCGCCGCCCACGAATCGGCTCAAGCCCGAGCGACATACTTCGAGGCAGCAATTAACCTCGATTACGAGGACGTCGAATTGCTCCAGGACGGGCCCGTTAGCGTAGATACTCCACACGGTCAGGTGGAGGTTCACGGGATCGCGGATCGGGTCGATGTCGTCGATGGAGACTCGCGGGGAATCCACGTCCGTGACTACAAGACCGGTAGCACACCGTCTCGGAACGACGTCACTCTCGGAACGAAGCTCCAGTTGCCCATGTATGGGCTCGTCCTCGAGTCCGTCTTGGAAGAGGAAACTGGGATTTCTCACGAGATGCTCGGGGGATCGTACTACAAGCTCAAATCGCCCGACGATATCGGCCCTCTCACTGCAAAGGTTTCCTCCCGCGAGGCCGTCGATGACGAGGCCGGCACCCCAATGCTTCCGCCGCCGTCACAGCCTTGGCGGCTGCCGTTCGACTCACGCAGAGAGTTCACCCGTCTCGTTCGCGATGTGACGCCTGCCCGTCTCGGAAAGATTGCGACCGGGATCGAAAACGGAGCCTTCCACCCGACGCTCCTTTCTGAGGACCTCGCGAACTGCGAAGATTGCTCCTTCAGGGATGCCTGCGACGTTCGGCATCACCATCAGCAAGATATCATCGCAGGGTTGGACGAAACCCGCCACTACGTGTCGGAACGGGCTCGAGACGCAGAACTGGACCTTGACGCATACTCTCCAATGGGGGATGACTAATGGTGGAGTTCGAGCACTTGGAAGGCCCGCAGAAACTGGCTGCTCTGGCCCACGACCGCAACTATGCTGTCACCGCCGGTGCGGGTAGTGGCAAGACGACGACCTTTGCGATGCGGTATCTGAAGCTGCTCGAAAGCACCGATAGCGACCCGCATTCGACCGCCGCAATTACCTTCACTGAAAGCGGTGCGGCAGAACTCAAAGAGCGCGTTCGAGAGTCCGTCAGCGATCGACTGGACCAAACAGATGGCGACGAGTACCAACGGTGGCGTGAGTACCACGATGCACTCCCGGAAGCCTACATCCACACTATTCACGGCTTCTGTTCACGACTTCTCCGTGAGTATGCCCTCGAAGCCGATGTGCCGGTCGGCTTCGACGTCATCGAAGAGACGGCGGCCCGGGGACATCAACTCGAGACGGTAGAATCGTTCGTTGAAGATCATCTGGACGACGAACGAATCGAGGATTTGACTCATATCTACTACCGAGACAGGCTCGAAGACCTTCTCGGGGATTTACTGGAGGAACATCACCACGCTCGGGAATGGGCGGACAAGTGGGCAGATCAAGAGCCGTCGGACTATGTCGAATTCGTCCGCGAGCGTTACTCACCTATCGATGTTGGCGAAGCACGGACGCTACTTGACCGTCAGGATGTTGAGGAGGCACTACGGGATATCCGGCAGGTGGCGGGCGAAGAGAGCGCGGGCGGAAATCGGATCAGTATCGCCCAGAACGTCGCAGCGGCCGCTGAGACGAACGATCTCATCGGCACGACGCTGAATGACGTCGCGACCCATGACTCTGCCGCTGCTCTCTGTGAGGCCCTCACTGCGGACGGAACGCCGTACTATGGTAGCTGGGACAGCTGGTGTTACGGCGGACACGACGACTGGGACGACGAGAACGCCGAACGGTACGACAAAGCAACGTCGACGCTGGTTGCGGCACTCCCTGTCGAACGATGGGCCATTCCAGGACGACTTGCAGTCGAGCGTAACGCCGCCCCGTACTACATTAGTCTCGCATCGCTATTCCGTGATCTTCACGACGCGTATGAGGAGCGCAAGCAACGTGAGCGAGTCCTCGACTTCGCCGACCTGATCGACGGGTGTATCGACCTACTCCGATCGTCTGCGACAGTTCGGGCAGACGTTCGCGAATCATTTGACCACGTCATGCTCGACGAGGTTCAGGACACGGACCCGAGACAATGGAAACTGGTCGAGTTGTTGACCTCCCTCGATGCCGAATACGATGGGCTGAACGTCTTCGTGGTCGGCGACGAAAAACAGAGCATCTTCCGGTTCCGCGGCGCTGACGTTACACAGTATGCGGTAGAACGCGAGAGACTCGCCCAGGCAAACCAGCAGGCGTCGGTTCCACCGCTCGAAGAAACCTATGAGGTGGGGGAAGGGAGAGATCTGTCGCGCAACTTCCGTTCACTCCCGGGTGTCCTCGAACCGATAAACGACCTGTTCGATGACCTCTTTGGCCAGGTCCCTCAAACCCATCAGGATGCGCCGCCAGGGTTCCGTGGGGACGATACTTCCTTCGAGCCAGATCCACAACGTCTGGACACCGATAGAACTGACGAGGCCGAGATCGGCCTGGGTGCGACCTTCGTCCTCGTACCGGAAGAGCGGCCAGTGCGGGAAGAAGCCCTCACTGAAGATCACCAGCTTCGTGAACTCTCCGAAGATGGTGCCACTCTCGATGCACGAGCATTAGCTGCCGAGGTCGCAGCCTTCCTCGACGACGCACCTGAACGCTACGAAGTTACTGGTTACGAGGATGGCGAACCAGTCGAAGAACCTGTCGAGCTGGAACCGAAGGACGTAGCCATTTTATTGCGGAAACGGACCCACCTCGAATCGTACGAACGTGCTCTAGCCTCGCTCAACGTTCCCTACACTGTGGCTTCGGGGATTGGCTTCTACGAGAGCACGGAGATCACGGCCATCCGGAATCTCCTCGCAGTGCTTCAGGATCCGACCGACGATCTCGCGTTGTTCGGCGTCCTGCGCTCACCACTATTCGGCTTCGAAGACACGGATGTGATCGGCCTTTGGGACGGTATCGAGCGGGACGACATCGGTGAGGGCGAACTTTGGCACGCCCTCCAGAGAACCGATCAGGAACGACTGACGACTACGCGGGAGCATATCGAAACCTGGCGCCGGCTCGCTGGCTGTAGTGGGCCGACGCCCCTGGTGGAAACCTGGGACGCGTTACTGGGCCGGATAATCGAAGACACTGGGTACCTTGCGAGTCTCGCACTCGACGAGCGCGGCCAGCAGGCCATCGCCAACGTCGAGAAGTTCCGCGATCGGCTTCGGGAGTGGGGTGAAGACGGACTACAGACCCTCCCAGAAGTCGTCGACAGAATCGATCGGGAGGTCGAGCTCTCGACTCGTGAGGGTGAAGCGGCAGTGCCCGAGGATGCCGATGGCGTCAGGATCATGACCGTCCACGACGCGAAGGGTCAGGAGTTCCCGGCTGTGTTCGTCCCGGGTCTCTCGACGGATTTCAATCTCCGACCGAGTTACGGCGAAAACATCGCTGAGTTCGAAATCGTCGAAGACTCTCTCACAGACGACCGGCAGCCGTTGCTCGGCATCCGTGCGCCAGGAACCGTGGACGTCTTCGAGCAGCAAGACACGATCCTTAAACGGCGACTCAACTTCTCCCGGAAACGCGAAGCCGTTGCCGAGGAGAAACGGATTCTCTACGTCGCTGCAACGCGCGCCAGGGACCACCTCTTCCTGATTGGGACCGCTGGAAGTGACGAAGAGTCGGTTGAGTCACTCGATACCGGTGACCGGGACGACCCGTCTAATTGGTACGACATCGTTGCACCCGAGATACTCTCCGACGATGATCTCGAAGAACTCGCTGTGCCCGGATCGACGGCGGTTCCAGAGGATGGGGATACCTCCGTAACAGTGCGGTTTCCCAGAGCGAGCACAGAGATCTCCACGGGCGAGACCGCTGAATCCATCTCTCTGCAAACTGACGTCGATGCCTACGAGGTTGAACCGGAGTACGATATTGCGGCGTCGTACTTGGGTTCGCTCATCGAGGATGGGGCGCCTGGGGACATTGTCGTCGACCATACCGGACGGTACGTCTCTTACGAACTCCCAGAGGACGATTCGGGTTCAGATACCAGTTCTTCAGGTAGTGAGTCTACGGGCCTTCCTCGGAACGTTTTCGGCGACGTCGTTCACAAGGCCGTCGAGTTGCGTGTCGATCCCGACGACGAGTCCACACTCCAGCGATTGACCGAGCAGGTTGCGACTCAGCACGATGTTTCCTCCGACAATGTAATTCTAAGTGATCTTTCAGATATATCGCGTCACGTGGCTACCGCATTGGAGTATCTGAACTCCCTTGATCAGGGTGGAACCGTAGACGAGAAAATGGTCCGAGCGATACTGGATTCGGGACAGCTGTACGGGTACGTCGACCACATTTCGAAAACGGATGACGGATACCACGTCGTTGACTACAAGACCAACGACATCTCACGTCCACAGCAGATCGATGCGAAGTCAGACTACTACGAGTGGCAGATGAAGGCGTACGCTGTGGCACTTCATCAGTCCGATCCGCAATTGAATGTAGAAGCTACGCTGCTCTTCACAGAGGCTGGGGCCCAAAGATCGTTCCACTGGAGCCCCGAAGAACTCGAAGACTTGGAAACAGAGCTGGATGCTACGGTGTGCTCGAGGCTCCCGAGTCATTTGTGAGTAACATATCCTCAGCTCCCGAGGTTTACCAATAGGTTCAGGATGTCGAGGAGATCCGGAACACATGAGTCGCTGTGAGGCTGCGCTCACGACCCGATACAGTCCGAACGAATCCGGGAAATCGGATCTAAGGTGTGTGAATGCGCCGAAATGGCCCTGTCTGGGTTCTTGAGGACACTGGGCAAAACTGATTTATCACCCCTTCTAATACTAGAACGGAATGAGTCTCTGGAGGTCCAAACGGCGCTACGAGACGGGGCGCCACATCAGCGATCAGGCTGATGATGCCCTGTATGCGCTCGCACTTCTCCAGAGCGACGGGTCTGTCACGAGAACGCGCGCCGACGAACTCCGTGACAACCTCGAAGACGGGAAAGCTGTTCTCCGAACTCTCCGTGACGCGTTGGAGCATCCGGAGGAGGCCGACAACTACGCGTACACCTTGGCCCGCCGGGTTCGAGAACACTATGGCGATATCGACAAATACGCGATCAACCGTCTAAACCGCTATTTGGAACTTTTAGGACGGACGAAGGATGACCTGGAGTATCGCGATGACCTCGACGAGGTCGTAGAGGTATTGGAGTTAGTCGAAGAGTTGGCGACAAGAACGACCGACCAGGACGCAGAACAACTGCGGGATTACGTTGCCTACTCGGATCATTGATCACCGCGAGGATGATCTAGCGGAGCGGTTCGAACATCTTCAGGAGGAGGCCGAGCACTTTTCTGACCTCCCGATTCGCACTGCGTTTGATGAGTATTTCACCGATATTCGGGAGACGTTCGGGGAGATCGATAGTCGCCGATCAGATGTCGAGGCAAATCCGGACAACGAAGCACTGTATCAGCGGTACCTCTCGAAGGTCTTCTCCGCAGAGGCCGACATCTCTGATTTGGAACTTGCGCTCACTTATCTCGACTTGTTTAGCCATCATCGAAATCGTTGGCCGGACCGGATTCGACACGTAGAGGAGGTCTGCGAGGAACTCACCGACGCGATCGGGCTCTCGGTGACCTGCTTCCCCGTCATCCGCGAGAACTACGCGCTCTTACCACTACTTGACGACGAATTCTACGTCATATTCATCCCTCGGGGAAGAGATATCGTCCCAACGACCCCGATTCTGGCTCACGAAGTAGCACACGCATTGTTGGACCAGCGCTCTTCCCGCTCTAGCGAGTTCAATCAGCGTTTCAGTGAACTTCGACGGGAAATGGAGTCCGAGAGAACTGAACGAGATTTCCACGGGAACTGGATTCACTGGTATGACGAACTCTTCTGTGACGTTGCTGGTTTCTTTGCGTTCGGTCCGAGCTACGTGTGCGCCCAACTCCACCATCTCGTCTCAAAGAATCCGTACTTCATTCAACGGGACGTGGGTGTCGAGGACGAATTTCTTCACCCCCCGGATGCATTACGAGTGGAGGTCATTACAGACATCGCTGACGAGTATCTTCCGAGGGATCTCCAAGAACCTCTTGAGAGCATTCGAGCGGAGTACTCCCAACATCTCCAGTGCTACGAGGCGTCAAAGCGTCCCTTTTACGACGAATGGGCCGATGACGGATTGGTTGATGCCGTCATTTCCGATGCTGCGGACGTTAATCACCAGCTCGATGAGCTCTGTGATCACATCCAGAATGGGGTCGACCCCTCTGCTGTGCCCGAGTTCGAATATCGACTGAAGGCAAATCGGTATTGGTTGGACGAGATTTAACTGGGCAGGAACCTGAGCTGGGGGCAGCTCTCGAACAGCTTGTGCATCTCCGCAGGGTATCTGGTCGTGATCGGATCGCTGATCTTCGAATCAGGCGACCACCAGACCAAGAACGAGAGGTCGAATACGTCCTGGCCGATTTCCACGATATCGATGTCACTCGTTCCTGCTTTCTCCTGGATCCGGAAGGTCCGTGGCGTTCCCTGATACGTGTACTCGCCCCCAGACGGAGCTAGGACCATCGTGGATTCATCCACCTCAGCGTACGCTCCGGTTTGGCACTCACAGTCGGTGTCATCGGAAAAGATCCGATACGACGTACTATCCCGTAGCTCGACTGCACTCCAGCTGAAGTCGTCGTCGATGTATCCCTCTTCCTTCAGACTCTCGACGGCGGATTGGATCCCCGCGATTTCCTCGTTTCCGTAGGTCCCATTCCGGTGGACCACCAGTGAGTCTACGGATCCCTCGTTTTGGTCGATTGCTTCGACGATCCCGTCGCCAATTAGCTTCTCGGCGTGATCGAAATCGTCTACCGTGCTATCTCCTCGGCCATGGGGTTGTTTCGTCCAGTCGATTACGTCCCCTGATTCCCCGGAGACGGTAACTGAGCAGGCAGTTGTATTCTGGTCCCCGGTTACACTTAGGCCGATGACGACGTCTGCGTGTAGCCCTTCCTCCAACAGGAAGGGTCGGACTCCGAGTTTCGACGCCAAGTCGGTCGCCGTATTCCTGAGAGAATAGCTCTCGTCCCGGTTGCGCTCCTGCTGGTAGTTCTCGTGGCGAATGTGTTGGACCGGCTTCCCGTTCACTGCGTTGATCACGTCGTAGTATTCCGTCTGGCCATCGCCGGTTAGGTACGCGAACGCACCCGTGACCTTTGGAGCGAACTCCTCCTTCCACTGATCGTACTCGGATCGGCTCTCGAAGCTCACGCCGCCGGGCCGCTCCTTCAGATCAAGGTCGGCGTATCGCCTCACGTACTCACGGATATCTTCGAAGGCGTCGAAAGCCGTTTCTCGGGTCGAGTCCGTGTGGAGTACGGCGACCCACGGTTCGTCCATCGGCTTTCGCTTCGGTCCGAACTCCTCGAGGTAGTCGAGGGTTCGATACTCCCAGACGTCTCGGGTCACGTCGCCGGAGCTAGTCAAATCGGACGAGCCGACCTCTAATACCGTATCGTCCCCGAAGCTGAGTGCCGGGAAATCGAACGTGTCGACGCCGTCCCGGATCGGTTCGTCAGCGACGTCCGCTTCGTGATCCCCGAGACGGATGTAATGCACCGGGCGGATCCACTCTTGGACTTCCTGCCAGCGTTCGTCTGCGTCGAGCGTCGACGCCTGCGTCGTCACTTCCTCCTGATTAGGGATCAGCCGAAGGAGCGATGGTGCAGCATCGTATGTCCGGCCGCCACCGGAATACTTGTATTTCACAACCGGTTCCTTTGGATCGATTTTCCCGGCCCACTCAATTCCGTAGTTGTCTTCGACGAACGAGAGAACCGAGGTTGGTTCTCCATCGATGTTCATCGTTTCGTCAGTGACGACCGCGTCGGAAACCGAGTGGAGTCGGACTGGTTGTGGCTCGGGGCGGTCGAAGAAGAAGTAGCGGCGGCCGTCCCCAAACTGGTTGATGACCTCTGATTCTCCCTGGGCCTCGAGGCGGTCCGCGAGCGTCTGTTCGTCGACGAATTTCCGGGTAGGGTCGAGGCTGAGCATGAAGCCGGAACCGGATCGGTAATCGATGCTGGTCCGGATTCCCCGGAACATCTCGTAGTTCGCTTCTTCGCCTCGAACGGTGCGAATCGGGTCGGCTTCATAGAAGTTCCCCCGTTCGTTGTACTCCCAGCAGTCGAGGGCCGACGTGAGGTACGAACCAAATCCATCTCGGAGCGCCTGACTGATGGCTCCTCTGTGGTGAGGCTTCTCCGGATCGAGGGTGGTTCGATATTCCAAGCTAAGGGTAATCCCGTCGGCGTCGACCTCCTCCGGTTCGTGCTCGTGTCCAAAGACTGCGATATACCACTCACCATCGCCACCTCGAATTCGGTGGGCCTCTCCCCACGTCTTGTCAGAGAGGATGTTCTCGAAGTGGGCGAGTTCCGAGTAGGGATTGTCCGGTAGCTCCGTTGAGATTTCGTAGATTTTGGCTGGGATCTCGGGTACCGAAATCTGGAAAGAGCTCAGGAATTGTCCCATTTTCATACTCAGTTACATCCGTATTAGTTAGGTGTTTTGGAGTCCATAACCATGTTCGATATGATATAGGAATCAACCGGTGAAGTACAGTTGGCACAACAAGTACTATAGTTCCACGATTAAAGGGATAGACTATGACGAAACTCCTCCAATTTTGGTATCAAGGTGATATCGATGGCTGACGGTGTAATTGCTGATTATATCTCACCAAGCGATGAAATCGTTTCGCCGGATGGGGAGATCAACCCTGCAGGCCTCCTTGATGAGGTGAGCCTTTACAATCTCTACGACGAGAGGAATTCCCCTGAGCAAGACGCCGAGCGCATCCTCGAAATTACGTATCCGACAGAAACACTTCGGACTATAATCGAGAACAGTGCTCAAAAGCTAAATGCTGACGAAGGTTTCTCTGAAGGGGGGCAAGTCATCGGGGGCGAATACGGGAGCGGTAAAAGTCACATTGAACTTGTTCTCTATCATCTCTTTAATTCGCCTGAACTTGGCCGTCAATGGCTGGATCAACAAGGGATCGATATCGAAATCCCTGACGAGACACGAGCTGCTGCCCTCCAGATGTTCAATCTGGATCGTGAATACAATCGCCTCTCCGCAGCTGTCGGCGATTATCTGGGGATCGATGAATGGGCCGCGGAGTCGGAACTTCCGACCGTCCACCAGATCAGGGATGCTCTCGAAGACACACCGACCATCATTCTCATCGACGAATTCGAGAGATGGTTCGGGATGGCCGACAGGAGCGATTACCGTGATGACAATCTTGCCTTCCTCCAAAACCTCCTGGAAGCGGCGGGGCGAGATGACACTCGCCTCTCGGTCCTGATCTCCCTTCTCTACGAAGACGATGACGTCCAAGCGATCACTCAGCGGACGAATCCATTCACACACGATTTGTCTTCGCGGCGTGACGAGAAGATCGACTTTATCCTGCACCGGCTTGTCGGCTCAGTTGATAATCCAGAAGGCGTCGAATCACTGGCAAAGGAGTACACCGACGTCTACCGCCAGAACGACCAGATCCAACTCGAAGATTACCAGGATCTGCAGGACCGGATTGAGCGGTACTATCCGTTCCATCCGATCTTACTCACACTCCTGATGGAGAAGTACTCCGAGCAGCGGATCAGTTCAGACGCACGTGGTCTCCTCAGGTTCCTCACTGAGATATTGCGGGACAATTACCGAAGCGTCGATCTCATCCTGACGGGCAACGTTGATGTCTTCAAGTACACGGATCGCTTCCAGTACATCGATAACGAACTCGTCGGGAAATACATCAGCGACTACCACCGCCTTCAGAAACCCGACGAGACGTTCGATGAGTACATCGAAGAACTGCTCAATATCGTCCTATTGCACAGCCTCGCACGGGCTGGTGAAGAGGGTGCGAACAAGCGACAGATGCTGATGGGGACGATGCGGAAGGGAATCAACGCCCATCGACTTCTCCAGACGTTCAAAGAGCAAGTCTACGGTCATGCGTGGCACATCCATCGGATCAACGGAGAATACGCGTTCGACGTCGATGAAAATCCGGCGGCACGGATCGAGAAGAAAGCTGAAGACATCCACAAACACGACGCGATCCATCGGGTTGAGTCACTCGTCACGGAGGACCTGTTTAGCGGCCACAACAACGTCCACATCCTCGATCCGGTGAACACTGACCAGAATATCCCCGACAACAAAGCGCTCAAAATCGTGGTTAGTCTCGGGGCAAAGCGGAGCTACGACGAAGACTTCAACGAACTCACGACTGGCCAAGAGCGGGAGTTCAACAACACCATCGTCCTCGTAACTCCACAGAAACGGTCGAGTGTCGACACGAATACCGGTATCATAGAACTGGCCCGGAAGGTTGTCGCAGGTGAACAACTGACCCGCGAGGAAGAGGTCCTCCCAGAGGGCTTCGACGAGATCCACGATCAAAACTTCCAGAATCTACGGGACAGAGTCCGCGACAAGTTCGGGACCGTCCACACCTCTACTGATCGAGGACTGTTCCCGCAGGACCTCCCGACAGGCGGGAACATGGACTTCTACGCGGGCACGATCGAGGTCGTCAAGCCCGACAGTAGCCAGCTCCGGTCGGAAGTCGAGGACGCCGTCAAGGAGTCGGGTGGCAGCGGGATTCAATACGAGCACCTGAAAAACGACTTCTACCGCAACCCTGCATACACAACCCTCACGAGTGAGGATGAGCTTGAAGAGGCGATCGACTCACTGTGCCGCGATGGTGTCCTCAAGGTAGGGAACTACCACGAAGAGGCAGTCGGAAGCCTCGGCAGCGACACGAACCTCGTCCACGATCAGTACGTTACCGAGGAGGAAGACGACGAGGAAGAGGAGAAGACGATTACCATCGATGCGCGACCAACCGGTGGCGCGGAGGGTGTTGAGGAAGGTCAGACCACCATCGATGACGGAGATGATGAGGGCCAAACGGCTGGAGCGAGCGCATTCGAATGTCCCGAGTGTGGCCGAGAGCTAGAGGGGAACTCCTGTGAATGTGGGTTCGAGTTTGACGCAACCGACATCCAAGAGGGCAAGGTCCAGATCGAAGGCGGGTCGGACGATATGGTCAATCAGTTCATCGAGGATCTCGGCCTCGAAGAGCCCGAAACGAGAATCCAGTCGTACCCATTGATGGGCGACGTGCGGGCGGACAACAAACCCGACCTCATCGACGAACTGGAGCGAGAGATCGGGATCGAATGGGAAATCCACGAGGCAACGATCGCTGTCGAGGGGACGCTCACTGCCGATGACCTGGCCGACTACGGTATCAACGCCGACGCGCTTGACGAGAAGGTCACCCTGGACGAGACCTTCACTGTGGATACCGACGAACCGCTCTCTCGACAGTCGTTCCTCAGCCTGATCTGGGATCTCAACGTCCCCGAACGAGCGTCACTCTCGGTCAAGCTACAGGTGGACAAGAATGAGTAGTGGACTCTACGGGAGCGAGGAGTTCGATGCGCTACTTCACGAGGATAACGTCCTCGATGGTGCCTTCGAATGTCTGCGTCGGATCTGGGCAGACCCGGACGCGTTGGGCGACCGACGACTCACTGAATCGGAATACCAGACGCGCCTGCTCGAACGGGAACTGGAGAAGATCTACCCACCACTGTACGACGACCTCCGAGAGCAGATGGGTGGTCATCCGATCACGAAACTAGATGACGGGTGTGGCGTCATCATGGACGCGCTGAGTCTCCGTGAGGGGTTCAGACTCGAACAGGAGCTCGCAGACGAGCACGACTGGTCAGTCTCTCTCTCGTGGGCACCCATCGAAAGGCTCCCGAGCGAGACGCAGTTCATCTGTCGGGAGTGGTTCGACGCGCAAAGCCCGTCGGCCGTCTCTCGGGACGACTTTCGGTTCATTGGTGATCTGGACGTCCCGAAGCTTCCCGGAACGAGTCCGGAGTACGTTTGGACTCGTCATCCTGACCAGCGGCTCGAAGGCGCGCTGAAGGGGAACTACTCGGTCGAAGAGGTCGAAGACATCTACGAGGACGTCAAGGCCTTGCTGGAGGACATCATCCACGAGAGCGGCCACGACGAGTTCCTGGTGACGAGCGATCACGGCTACGTGAACCACCTCGGGAACTCCCCGTATTCGCTGACCGACGAGCAGGAGAAAGCTCTATCGAGCAAATTCAGTGGTCGCTTCCGAGAGGTGGCGAACGGGCAGGCGTACCAGCTCCTCGAACGGGCGAAGGTTATTGAACGAGTACGGGAGCACTACATGGTACGCGGTCATTACAAATGGACGAAACGAGGCGCGACCAAGAAGATCATGCACGGCGGGTTCAGTCTGCCGGAGTGCATGACACCGGTCCTGCGAATTCAGACTGAGAGGTAATTATGGAAACCTGGGATAAACTACCACTGGAACTGATGGATGAGTTCGCTGAAAGAGAGTCTTTCCGACGAGACGTCTACCGCCCCCCATATTCAATTCACAAATGGTGGGCTCGTCGTCCTGGTTCGACTTTCCGTGTACTTGGATTGGCGGCACTCACAGACAATTCAGTAAGTGCTAATGACATTCTAGATACGACATCTGGGGGTAGTTATGAAGGCCTCTATTTCCAAAACCAAGGCGATAAGTACGAAGATGTCCACGTCTTGGATCCCTTCTCGGGTGGGGGCACCACCCTCATGGAACTCAATCGATTAGGCGCACAAACCACTGGATATGAGATCAATCCAGTGGCATGGTTTACGACAAAAAAGACAATCGACAACGTTGACGTTGAGGATCTACGGTCCACTGGTAATGAGGTTATATCTGATGTCCGGGCTGAGTTAGATGAGTATTTCACTACAGAAGATCCCGAAAGCGGGACAGAAGGAGAAATATTGTATTCCTTCTTAGCTCAGCAGATTGGGTGCTTAACGTGTGATGAAAATGTTGAGCTGCATTCAAAATTCATTCTGAGGAAGAAGCAAAAGACCTCTCCTGCAGCCGTCTACTGTCCAAATTGTGATTCAGTCTTTGAGCTAGAAAGAGAAGTTTCGGAATCTGAGGAATGTCCTCACTGTTGTTACAACTATAATCCTACTGATGGGAACTTTGGGTATGGAAAATACACCTGTAGTAACGGTCATAAGCACGATCTCAAAGAAAGTCTAAACCGGTTAGATGAACGTCCTCAATTTCGTTTCTTTGCCATCCAATATAAGAACCGCAGAGGTGATAAAAAGTTCAAAGCTACAGACGATAATGACATTTCGAAATTAAAAGAGGTTGCTGAAATTGTCGAAAAGAAACGTGAGCAACTGAATATCCCAGAAACGCCTATCCCAGAAGGAGATAAAACTTCAGCATTACACAACTATAATTACGAATCATTCGACCAACTATTCACAGATAGACAGCTTTTGACTTTTTCAAAATTAATCAGTCGGGCTAAAGAAATTGAGGATCAGAATGTTAAGGAATTCATCCTATTGGCGATATCCAACTGTCTCCGATACAACAGTAAACTTAGCAAGTGGCAAGCCAGTCAGCAAAAGGGGATAAATGTCTTCACGAGGCACGCTTATGTCCCGCTTGGAGAACCCGTTGAGGGGAATCCACTAAATACAAACTCAAATCTTATTTCTTTGCAAAATTGCCTTGAGAAGGTCTACCGAGGAAAAGAATATTGTAATGAGCCATTTGAAAAAGTCAAGAATAGAGATACTGGAAGGGTTGAACCTATCTATGTCCAGAATGAGTCAGTTGATGAAAATCGATTACTCTCGTTAAATTGTAAGACATCAGAATCTCTGGATGAGGAAGATGAATCGGTAGACTATGTAATAACTGATCCCCCATACTATGACAATGTTCAGTACTCAGAGCTGTCAGACTATTTTTATGTATGGCTCAGAGAGGCGCTTCACGATGAATATGAGGAGTTCAAGCCGGAATTAGTACCAAAAGCTCGTGAAATAGTCGCAAATAATACTGCAAATAAAAGTGAAGAATTCTTTGTTGAATCACTGACCAACGTATTCAGCGAGGCTCACCGGGTCTTGAAGCCTGAAGGCGAAATGGTGTTCACCTATCATCATAATGAGAATGAAGCGTGGTCAGTTATCCTTGAGACGCTGATTGAGAGTGGGTTTACTATAACTGGAGCATACCCTGTACAATCAGAAATGCCTACCAACGTTCATATTGAGAATCTCGATAATGCAGAATATGATATACTGATCTTCGCAAATAAAGAAGATAGCAATGAAGAAACGACACTTGAACAACTTCGCCAGGATCTCTTCTTCGAACTTCAAGATATGGCAAATGAAGAAAGAGAACGTCATCGGAATTTGTCCACTGCCGACTTAGGAGTGATCCTACGTGGTAAATGTTTATACTATTATTCACGACATTATCCAAATGTCTATTCAGAAGGAGAGCAGGCAGGAATTGACGATGCTCTCGACACCGTGGACTCTGTGATTGAGCAAGTGTTAGAAAGCACCGTAAATTTGCCAACGAGTATCGATCCACTCACCCAGGCCTACGCTGCATTCTATCAACGTGGCTGGGAAGAATACGACGATCTGAACAAGCACCTCCTCGCAAAGAACCTCAATGTCAGCGATCTCGAAGACGAGAAGCTTGTCAAGGGCCCACGAGACAAGAAAGAGCCCACCACCGCCGACGAGCGGATTCACTACATCGAGAGCAAGCTCAACAAGAACGGTATCGGCGCAGACGGACTCCTCGACATCGACAAGGTCCAGTATCTCTATCACCTCTACAAGACGGATCAGAACACGGTTGAGTATCTCAAGGAATGGAAGAGCGACGACCTCGAAGATCTCGCTGACTTCATGGCCGATGTCACCGACGACGACCGCTATGAGAGCGTCATGGAAATGGGGCTGTCCCAATTCTGACCATGTCACTGCTTCCAGGATACAACGTCGTGACCGATCGCGTGGCGGAGACGGACAGTGAACTCGCTGCGCTGGAGTTCTTCCGGCTCGCGGAGCACGACGCCGAGATTGAGACCCCGGTGACGGTGACCGGCATAGAGGACTTACTCTACAACGCCGACGAAGAAGATAGGGGGAGCGTCCTTGCGGAGCTTCGGCAGATCCTCCGCAAGACAGATTCGCTCAAAGCTGGGGACGCCGTCCAGTTCCTGATCGACGGTCAGATCCACGACGCTGCAGAGTTCCAGGTACGTATCGAGCGAAGCGGTGAGGGTGTCTATCTGGACATCGGCCAGCTCTTCGTCGAAGAGCCCAAGAGCATGGGTGCGAATCAGGCTGTCGCGCGGAAGTAACGAGTTAGAGATCGACTGTTACCGGAAGCTCGGACTTCGGGAACCGCATTTCGTCGGTGATTGGGATTGTGTGTTCATCCGCACAATCACCATTGATCCGGACCTCTTCCACCTCGACTGGCATCTCTGCCCCACATGCATATTTTATCCGTGTATCGGGGGAGATGTACACCTTGTTTCCAGCGCGCCATCCCGGACGTAGCTTGTCTTCTTCAACAGGGCAATTCTGTTGATTGTAGGCGATCTTGTCGCTCCCAATTAGCTCGAATTCCTTGTTCCAGAGCTTAATCTCCCGATCACTGTGGTTATGCATGAGCAAGAAGACGATTGCTCGTTCTGGGCCACCTTCGTGAGTCGGGGGTAGATCCTCCTCGTCGACGACTTCGAGATAGTCCGGAAGGAGGAGCTTCGAATTGTCCACGTCCTCGAAGACCCCGATAACGGAGAAATCCACCTCTGCACCTTCACTCGTCGCTAACGGCTCTCCGAAGTCGACGGGTTCTGAAGTCGTTTCGTTCGATGGCTCATCCTCGGCAGTTTCATCGGTGTCGTAATGACTCCGCAGTATCTCGTACTCCTCATCGGTAATTGCACCAGCGTCGTGGAGCATACTCAGCCGATCTTCTGTCTCTACTTCCTCATCAGCGGGAGATGGGTCATATTCAGCCGGTTCAGGCACAGCTTCAGACGTACCGTCACCCAAATCTAACTCGTCAAGGATTTCGTCGACTTTGTCGATGTCATCACTCATGTGTTTGAATTACTGGATTGGATTAGAGTGTCGTCATGACTCGGAACTATCTGGTGGACTGAGGCTGCTGACTTCTTTTTCAATCTGTTCGAGGACACCGACTCTCCCTGACGCGTCTTCGGTGTCACGATGGTCTTCGAGGAACGTGACGAGGTTGTCCAGATTATCACCGGGTTCGTCGACGACTTCGCGTTTAATGATCCGAGCCCCACCTGCGCCATACTTCGTGAGGACATCAATCTGAACGTCCGGATCAACAATCGACTCCTCGTCTTTCGTGTGTGAATAGGCTAGGGCGCCAGAGATGACGGCGAGTCGCTGGTCCTGTCCGATGTAGTTCCATCGCATCTCTCCGCTCTCCTCGTAGTTCTCGACCATATGATCTCGCGCGAATCCGACGCTTGCAGCGAAGACCAACAAGCGAGTGTTGGATCCGAATATCGCGTTCTCACCAGAGGCCAGCTCTTCAAATGCCTCATTCTGTTCGTAGTGGAATGTCGCTGGAGCCACTACCGACCACCTCGATTTTCGGCGACGATCTCAGTGTACTCGTATTCGACCGACGATTCCTCAGAGGGATCGTGATATTCCAAGTGGTACCGATCGCCTGCGACGGCATCCATCTCTCCGGCGACCTCCGAGGTCCATTGGCTTTGCGTGACCAGCACGACTACCTGTTCGGCCATCTCGGGGAGAACAGAACTCACCCGCTTCTGGTACTCCGGATCGAGATAGCCGAAGGGCGAATCCATTATCATCGGATAGATGCCGCCACTGAAATAGATTGACTCCTCATCGGAGTGATATCGTTCCCGAGCGAGCGAGACCAGCGATGCGATGAACGAGAGGCTGGCGACCTGGCGTTCACCGGTCGATTTCGCCACTGGAATCGTCTCCTCAGAACCGATGTCCTTCAGAATCCGCAGAGAATAGTCGTCGTCGATCTCGGCGTAATAATCTTTAGCGATGATGTCCCGGAAGATGTTGTTGACACGCTCGTTGACGCTCTTACGAACTTCGTCCTGGTATTTCTGGAAGAGTTCGTCGATACGATCGCGCATATACTCTGCCATCTGCGCCCGCTTTCGGGCGATATCGGCCTTCTTGTTCTGCTCTTGGACCTCGTCGATCTGATCTTTGATCTCTTCGAGTTCTTCCTCCACATCCTCGATTCGACCTCTTACAGTCCCGATCTGTTGGTCGTAATCGGATACCTGCTGATCGAGTTCCTTCCGGCGAGATTCGAGTCGGTTGATGTCTTCCGTATCGGTATCTTCGAGAAGGCTACTGATCTCGGAAATCCGTTCTTCTTTCTGCTGAATGTCGTCCGCGACCTGGGTCCGCTGTTGGAGTAGTTCGTTGATGTCGTCGTAGACTTGCTCTTCCTCTTCTCCGATTTCGGTCAGCCTGCTGGCGATGTTCATCGCCGCTTCTTCGAGTTCTGATGAACCAGCGGCCTCTCTCCACTGCTCGACGTTCTGGTACGGTTCTGTCTCGGGCACCAGTTCTCGTCCACAGATGCACTCGCGCATCTCCAGCAGATCGTCGACGAACTGTGTCTTGATCTCCGAGGGTATCTCGCCCTTCTCCCGTTTCTCTCGAAGCATCTTCGCCGTCTCTTCGACCGCCGGTGCGGCGAAGGGAACGTATCCGGCCTTCGAGATTCGATCGGCTATCTCTCGGTTGATTGCTTTCGATTCCTCCGACAAGTCTTCGACTTCCTCCTCCAGTCGCTCTCGTTCTTGCTGCAGATCACGACTGTCTTCGAGTTCGCTGAGGCGGCGTTCGACGTTTTCCAGCTCATCCTGCGTCTTTTCTTTCGAATCGCGTGTATCGCTGAGTTCTTCGGTCAGAGATGCTTTCTGATCCTCAAGATCATTTCGCTCCTCGTATAGCTCTGACAATTCGTCGCTTCCGTGTTTACTCACTTCCTCCTCGAAGCGCTTGCGAACGGCTTCCAGGTGCCGTTTTCCGCGTTCGAGTATCGTGAGCCCCATAATGTTCTGAATCGCTGTCTGGATCTTCTCTTGCCCGCCTATCGCCGAGAGCTCATCGATGGTTTCCCCGTCGAAGAAGAAGATTTCTCGAAGCCGCTCGGGCATGATTTGCCTGAGGGCGTCGTTCGCGTTACCACGGACCTTGCGATTGCCAGCTTCGTCGATGAACTCCAGGTGGAGGTCGCCATTTACTTCAGTACCCGTAAAATCGCTACTTCGGTTTCGGCGAACGGTCTTCGATCGAGAAGCCGTGTAGTCGACACCGTCGTGAGTGAAAGAGAGGTGAACTTCTACGTCAACAGTCCCGCTCGCACCAACTTCTGCCATCGCACGTTCGCTGACAATCTGATCCGGCTTCGGGAGCGTCACGTCCCCATAGAACAACCACAGGAAAGCATTCAAGATCGTCGTCTTTCCTGATCCGTTGGAACCGTGGATGACTGTGACATTCTTGTTTGCGTGCTGAGAGAAGTCGAGGGATTGTTCACCGTAGAACTGGCGAAAGTTGCGTAGTTCGAGTCGATCCAGCTCCATTTATTTGATCTCGTCTTCGATGATGGCTTCGATCTCGTCGTTAATCCCTCTCGGCAAGTCCATGTGGAGTTTGTCCTCCTCGGCCTGGAGTATCCGACGCATTGTACGACGGATCGTGTCTTCGTCGACGCCGTCCGGAGGATCAGTCTGGCTCATGGTTATAGGTCATACATCGAGCAAGTTAAAATCCTTTTTCAGGTCAGATAGTGATTCTTTACTTGTCGGTATCGAGGCAAGCTCGGCGTCGGGATGGTTCTTTGCGCAGTCTGCAAAGGTAGATGCCCGTTGTAACTCTTTTTGCACGAGACGTCGTTCCAGATTAAAAATCGACTCTGATTCACCGAGTCTGATATCGGTAGGTGGTGCGACGATGAAATCGTGGATGATTGCGTGGTCCTTGGAGGGATGTGGACGTAGGATTCGACCGCGACGTTGGACGAACTGCCGGGGGTTCGAGGAACTCGCTAACACGAACGCAGTTTCCGTAGCAGGAACGTCGACGCCTTCATCTAAACAGCGAATGGCGACCAGTGCGTCGAGCGTTCCAGTTTCGAAATCTTCCAGTAGACGCTCTCTCGTTTCTTGATCTTCCTCGTAGGTGAATTTATGTGTCTTCAAACCGATCTCTTTCCCCAGCATTTCCGTGACGGCGTCTAGCTGGCGTTTTGTAGCCTCCCCCTCAGTGTGGATTTGACCGTCGCTACAGTAGACGAGCGTATGGTGAATATCTCCAGTTCGCTGTACCAACGACCGCAACTTGGCTAATTTGTTCTCGGCAGTCCCAATCATCCGAGCCCGCTTGAACAGTAGTTGTTGTAGCTGCTCGTCTTCCTGAAGATCAACGTCGCCTATGTCACCGGAAACAGAACCAATCCGTTTTCCGATTGCCCTGGAGAGTGCAATGTAATCCTCAGATTCCTCATCGGTCAAATGGACGATGTGTGGGACGTAGTAGTACTCGGAGAGGTAGCCATTATTGATCGCCTCTTCAAGTCCAAACTCGTAGACGACTCCGTTCGAGAAGTAATCCATGATCGCACCTGTTCCTTCCTCATCGTACCAGCGATGGGGCGTCGCTGAAAGGCCAAGTCGCGCTCGAATCGTGTCTGGGAGGTGCTGTCTTAGGTGGGGTGCCCCGAGATGGTGGACTTCATCAGCTATCAAAAGAGTCTGCGAACCATCCACACGCTGGACCACTTTGTGGAAATGTTTTGACCCGAAGGTCGCATGCGTTGTGACTATCGCGACGACATCGCGAGCCCCTGAACTGAATTCCGTGAATTGGCTAACGGCAGTATCCGTCCACGAATCCCGCGATTGGTAGGCACGAATTGGTGTGATGCCGAATTCGTTGAGTTCGGTCACCCACTGATCGACGAGATGCTGGTATGGAGCAGTGACGATTAATGCGAGCCGCCCCTCCTGAAGCTCGGCAAGTCGAGTCCCTGCAAGCAGGGAAGTAACCGTCTTTCCTGTTCCCGTCGCCATGTGGAGTACCCCTTGCCCCTCTGCTTGCATCCATGCCTCGACCGCTTCGGATTGATACTCGCGGGGTTGTAGCCAGTCAGGAGGGGTAAATTCAGCCATCGGAAATAGAACCCTTTCTGAATGAGAAACGTATTGCTTCCTCTAAACTCTTACAGGTGTGGCTCCTGAGAAATGGTCCTGGATTGCTAGAAATCTTCTGAGGAAACACGCTGTCGGGTCGATAAAACGGGGGGAAACATTTTATCATCACTTACACAGATTTCGGCACATGGTAGAGGAGTCAGGCGTGGAGTTCGACGATATTCTCACTGAGGTTCTGGAGGAGGCAAACAATGAGGGTATCGAAACACCAGAATTTCCGCTGCACAGAGATCGGCAGAGATTGAGGTAACTCTTCTCTAATGAAGATCGTTCGATAGACGAACGAGCGCCCTCAGGGCTCGTTCCCTTTTCGAACGATTTGAATCCGATAGATGACTGTGGATCGTTTTTACGTTGACTTGAAATGCTGCGCTACAGTTCGTTGGAAATCGAGAAATTTCCCATATATAGTATTGTTTGAGAAATTATGAATCTGTATATCGTATTCCGAAATAGACTGTAGAAAACATACATATAGATATATTTAGAAATAAACCATAAATTTGGTGTAAAGTTATTATATGTGGTCGTATACGAGCGTTTAGATATAAAATTCTTGAAATAGGGGCCATAAACGCAATTTTGTATGTGTATTGTTGTACTCGGGCCCAAAATAGTCTCAAAACGTATAAATATGGTGTCTTATTTGATTACTTGGTGTATATTGGGGCGGTCTAAAAGCAAATATTGGAATGTGGTTCCTGATTTCACTGGTTCAATTACCGTGTTTCCTGTTCACCGTGTTCACAGCGGATCAGAAAACGGTTGACTCGGATTTGAATTCTAGCATGCTTTTGTATTCCGAAGGATCACACATTGATTGATGGCAGAATTAGAAGTGTCCGACCAACTCCTTGATCAAATTCGGGAACTGACGCAAGAGCAGGATCCAGAGCGGGGCATCTGGCAACTAGTGTATGAGGCACGAGATCATTAGCACACTTCGAGGAATTCGACGATACAGTGGAAGATGACTGTGTATAACGGCCGTGGTCCGAGCTCGCCACCGAATCACAGAAGCGCTCGTATGCTTTACCTTCGGCCTACACATCAAGGAAGTAGACTTTAGATTGGATGATGGCTTCCCATTGAATATCGTTACCGGCAGTTTCCATTCTTCAGAATCGTGACTCACTCAGTCTGTGGATCCGTATCTATCTAACTTTCTGAGGCAATATTAACCGAGAGGAAGAGAAATCAAGTAGCCCCAGACAGCATGAGGATGCGATCTACTTCTACGAACTCTGTTTGTCAAAGCCAAATACCATCTAGATCAACTGTACAGCGGTGTCCTGTAGACGACTCTATCGAATATACTAACGAAAGTACTTTTGTTATATTTTCCGCAGTTGCTGAACTGGGGTATGTATTTGAAAATTTGGTATCATCGGTGGTGAGATCAATTGATTAGAGGTCTGGAGAGACGATCGGCAGGCCAGTCCAACAGATGAGGCAGACACGTGAGATGGAGTTCGAACCCTCTAAGTTTGTCATAAGCAAACAGTCTCTGCCGTTCGTTTCTGCGGAATCTCTGATCCTCGTTTTATAAAGAACTGATACGATCGGCTCCCTACTTTCCCTGGAAACTCAGCGGCCCGAACGTTGTGGGAGTTCTACTCCGGTACCAGCAATATATCGCCTTCTCCTGCTACTTTCCACAGTATCGCCGAGATGTTATGAGAATCGTATTGAGTGAACCTAGCACATAGTTCTGCGGGAAATTGGACTGCAGCTCTATCGTTCACAGACCCATTACTTGTCTGGTTTTATATTCACAGACATAAGGTACAGAGCAACGACCCCATGATGTTTGGGAGATGCAAACACAAACTCAGGAGGGGCACTCCCTTCTCTGGTGATTACTGATTCCCCCAGCGCCATTGAGATCTCTCACGTTTCTCTCGGAGTTCTTCCAGTCTGTCTACGATGCCATCTGCAGCAAGTTCGTCGGTTCCGGGTAGCTGGTCGAGTGTCCTATAGCTCTCAAAGCATGATATTGCACGTGTATACGTGGCTTCTGCGGATTCCTCAGAACCATTCTCGAACTGCTGGTCTGCCTGCTGTTCGAGGGTATCTCCGGTCGCCCGCAGTTCTCGGGCCAGAGCTACCAATTCGGTGTGATCCTCACTGGGAATATCTATTCCTTCGACCGTCCCTGCTGTTCTGAGGAGCGATCGATACGTTTCAAACAGGACTTTCGTCTCTTCGTGAGGCATCTCTTCGGGATCCGATGCCCACGCCGTGGCATATTCACTGATTTCTCGGCTGAGTCGTTGAAGAAGCTCTGGTAGCCCCGGTATAGCGTCACTCTCGTCAAGTGCCTCTAGCGGGTCGGTGTCCGCGACTGCCAGTAATTCGAGCGCCTCTAGTACTGCTTCACAAGCCGTTCTGTAATCCTCTATGTTCGAAGCTGAAGCTGGAGCCTCTTGCTCAGTACCGGCCTCAATGTGCGAGTGTGCGTGTCGGTAATGCCCTCGAGCCTGTGCGATTGTAATCTCGTCACCTGCACGGTCGATCTGACGATCCAGTGCTGGAACGTCGATGTCTTCGTGATACCCTGTATTGCCGAGTTCTGAGACCGCCGCTCGTGCGGCTCTTCTCGCAGTGTCAATTGCATCGGAGTCCCCACGGGCGATCGCCGATTCGAGTTCGTCTGCAGTGCTGGTGATCTCTTCGAACATCGGATATGCATTCAACCATCGTGTACTCGCCTTCCGGAGGAACTCGAGTGCTGCTTGGATCTCACTATCGTCGGCCGGGGTCAACGAGAATGAGACGCCCTCCGAGTCAGTGACTGTGACCTCTGAACTCATGAACGACGTGTTGTATTCGATATCGTTGATGTTCCAGAGTGGAATCTGCTTGACGTAGTCCTCCTGGATATCTGGATCCTGGCACCCGCCGACGAGGCAGAGCAATCGATAGTCAGTGATGACTATGAGCGATGCGTAGGATTCGCCCGGCCGCTGAACCGCTTCCCAATCCGCTGTGTGACGAGTCAGTGGTCCTTGCCCGACGATGACGTGTTGTATCGCCGCATTGTCGTCGACATACGATTGTACGTGCGGTGCTGCGACGAGTTCGTCGGCATCCATATCCACGTCGGTCGATTGCGTACTTGTCGGTGAGAGCCGGTCGAAGAGATCGCTCATACGGGCACTATCGCAAACTCTCACTGCCAGTTACAAAAATGTAGGGGGAGTCCCATTCCTCCCGACAGATGGGCTGACGCCGGGCATCTGTCTCCTGAGCTGTCGATCTGACCACGGCCGCCGGGTGCAGTGCGAGCGGGATTGGGGTTACTGGTCGAGAATCTCTGCGGAGTTGTCTCGGGGCCGGTAGCCCAGCGATCGAATTGCTTTCGTGATCGAGTGGTACCTGTCGTCGTTGCGGGAAACGAGATTTACGGTCAGCGGGTTCTCGTCGAGATTCACATCAACGGCTCGCCGAATCGCTTGCCGGTAATCTCTGGGGCTAAGAAACATGGCGCGCGACTGCCGCGCGCGATCTGGCTCGTCTGACTGGTGGTCCCGCAGCATGTCCACGTCTTGCAGATAACCGATCCGGAGATTGATCACTTCGAGACCCTCCCTGTCAGCATACAGTGAACCGAGCCCCTCACCTGCGAGTTTGCTCACGCCGTAGTAGGTCGAGGGCCGGAACGGGTCGTCCGTCGACACGACGGACGAATCGGCCTTTGTCGTCCCCGGCTCGTTCGGATCACTCATATTGTACATATGGGTGACGTGGTTACTGCTACCGAAGACGACCCGACTGACGCTCGTTTTCGTCGCGGCCTCGAAGACGTTTTTCGTCCCGTCGATGTTCACTTGGAGGACAGTCTCCCACGGTGATGTCGCAGACGCGGCAGCCGCCATATGGATAACTGTATCACACCCCTCGAACGCATCGACGAGAGCCGATTCGTCTTCGATCTCTAGGACGACACTGTCGAGATCGTCGTGTTCTCGGTGCGTGATCGGAACGACCTCGTGCTCATCGAGTGCAGCGAGTGTCTCGCGCCCCACACTGCCTGCTGCTCCTGTGACTGCGATTCGTGCCATACCTGATGAATACGAAAATAGATATTTAAAACCACGGATGTACTCGACTGGAGCCGTTTTGCTCTCCACAAAATATAAGTGGAATAGTAGCCTTGGCTAATTCAGAACGAGAAATGACAGATACAGAACTCAGTGGCGTCTGCCCGATAGTGGATACACCATTTACAGACGATGGTGACGTTGATTACGATAGTCTCGAAAATCTCTGTGCGACGCTCATCGAGAACGACTGTGACGCGCTCGCCCTGTTTGGCTTTGCCAGCGAGTTCTACAAACTCACCGACTCCGAGCGAGAAGCGATGGCTGAACAGGTCATCGCCGCCTGCGACGAGGGCGGCGTCCCATCGATCGTCTCTGTCACTGCCCAGTCGACCCCCGTTGCCGTCGAAGAGGCGGAACTGTTCGCAGACCTCGGTGCAGACGCCCTGATGGTCCTGCCACCATACGTCCGTGATCCACCGACTGACGCGATCTACGACCATCTCGTCGCAGTCGGCGAGGCCGTCGACATCCCTGTGATGGTGCAGTACGCCCCCGGCTCGACCGGCATCACCATGTCGCCCGCTTTCTTCGCCGACCTGTACGAGGAGGTCGAGACCATCGACTACTTCAAGATCGAGTGTGCGCCGCCGGGGAAGTTCATCTCCAAGCTTCACGATCTCACCGACGGCGAAGCCAATATTCTCGTCGGCCGAGCCGGCTACGAGATGATCGAAACCTACGACCGGGGTGCCATCGGTGTCATGCCCGCGTCTGCGATGCACGACATCTACGTCCAGATCGACGAAGCATATCGCGATGGCCAGCGCGAGACGGCTGTCGACATTCACAGTGATCTCGTGGCCGTCCTGAACCAGCTCACGAAGGTCGGTATCCAGTGGGAGAAACGCATCCTCGCCGACCGCGGGATTATCGATTCACCGCACTGTCGCGGTCCCGAGGACTCGCTCGACGAGACGTACGAAGCGATCTACGACGAGTATTACGAAAAGTACGTCACGCCACACATCGATACCGATGCGACTGCGACGGCACTGGACTGAGGCCTCCGACATGGGTGTGTAGTAGGACAGCAGGGAGCCGCTCATCTTCGATCATTTCCTTTGCGTGTGTTGATCAAACACGACTGAGAACGGGTATCACCTGCTGAAATAAAAGAGAAGAATCGGTCACCCGTGATCCGAATGGAATGACCTGAAGAGCGGGATATTCATACGATCCTCATATGGCCGACTGTTCGAATTCGCTTGCTAGCAGGATTGAATTGCTGTCTACCTGGAACATTCGGCCGTAAGAGCCCTTCTTGTATGTATTGTTGACAATTAATAGGATCATATGTCAGATAAGATGTATATATGGGGGGCCATGAGTGTATGAATAATAATGTGGTTTTATATGTGGTGTTGATAGTAACGATAATTGAGCGGGCACAACATGAACGAAGATTCCAATCCAAGTGGTAGTACACAGAATAACGATCGAGAGACAACGGACATCAGCCGAAAAGAAAGCGAGACCGACGGTGAATCCGGACGCGGCGACCGTCAGTCTCGGGAGACTCCGGCGAGCAACGAGGCGTCAGGAGACGCCGAACGTTCTGGTCCGGTCGAGTTGAACCGTCGGGACACGCTCCGTGCGATCGCGAGCGCGAGTCTGCTGCCGGGAATTGCAGCGACGGCCACCCAGGCTGCCGCCGAGAGCGGGACTATCGTCGATAGCGAAGACAGCAGCGCGGTGTCCGTTACGGGGACGTGGCCGACGAGCACGTACAACTCCAACTATATTGGGAGCAACTACCGGAGCGACGACAACTCGGGGAAGGGTTCGAAAAGCGTACAATACACACCCGATCTCCCGAACGACGGCCCGTACAACATCTTCCTGTACTGGAATTCATCGTCGGGCCGTGCGACCGCTGCCCCAGTCGACATCGACTACGACGGTGGATCGACGACGGTCACCGTCGACCAGACGGAGCACGGCGGCCAGTGGAACCATATCGGCACACATCCTTTCACGTCCGGTACGGGCGAGAGCGTGACGATCCGCAACGACGGGACGAGTGAGTACGTCATCGCGGACGCGGTGAACTTCGCCCGCGCATTGCTGGACAGCGAGGATAGCTCCGGCGTCTCCATCACGGGAAGTTGGACCAACAGCACCTTTTCACCTGGATACGAAGGAGATAATTACAAACATGATAATAATGGTGGAAAAGGAGACAAAGCTGTTGCGTATGATCCAACCATTCCAGAGCCAGGATCATACGAGGTGTATCTTAAATGGACGGACGGAGATAATCGGGCGTCAAATGTTCCAGTCGAGATTGCCGGTGATTGTACGAAGACTGTTACTATCGATCAAACGAAAAATGGAGGACAATGGAATTCTATCGGGAACTTCAGACTTGATGCGAACTCAACGATAACGATCAAGAATGACGGCACAGATGGGTACGTTATCGCCGATGCTGTCAAGGTCATCCCGATCTCCGTAGGTAGTAGTGCTGTCCCCGACATCTATGTCAACCAGGCAGGCTATGACAAGGGCCGACCCAAGCGATTCACAGCCCCTGATGTCGCAGATGGCACCTCGTTCGAAATCCGTACAAACTGCGACACTGTATATCAAGGAACGATATCGGATAAGGTCGGCGACTTCACGGATTTCGAACCCGAGGGGCCCGGTCCATTCACAGTTACACTCGAGAAGGACGGGGTCACAATAGAATCCCCCGACTTTAGAATCGACGATCACGAGACCCAGCTCACGAATTACAAACGAGCACTTGAGTTTATGACTGGCTGCCGGACAGAGCAGGGTGATTATTCGGCCCTTCCCTCAGATCCAAATGACTATTTCGCTGGAGCTGGCCGTGCACTTGGATGGCTCGACGAGAACGAATATTCGATGGTTCTATCCGGTCTCGCTGACCTTTATATGGCTAACCCAGAGGGAATGGAGGATATCCGTCTTGAGGATGGAGACGAACCAGACGACCTAGACGAGTATGATCCATACACGTATACCAATATGCCGACGTCGGTACCGGATGACACGCCAGAAGTTGTTCGATTACTTTGGTGGGGAGCACACGTTTATCTCAAGGCAGATGTTAATTACTCAATCCTCAAAAGCGATCTAGCGGCCTTCCTCCGGGTGTACCCGGAAGTATCCGAGTGGATACCACAAAGTCTGTATGACGACGTCTATGACCATCTATTCCCCATTTGGACTCAGTCAACGGGGGAAAGACACTACGAAGAAGACTGGGCTTCTGTGGACCACGACAAAGACCTAACCACCACGTACACGCAGCGAGGGACCAGCAAAGGCGACTTCCCTGTCGGGTTCTCTGTCCGTGGTAACTTGGATATGTACGAAGTTGCGAAGCGAGAGGGACGTAACGATGCACAGATCTACCTCGATGCGGCAGTTGAGCAAGTCGAGTGGATTGTCAACAACGTCGACGTGACCGACGACAGATTCCATAAGGGCCTCCGGATGAGCGAGCACCCGACAGTGACTGGTGTCGTCCGGTTGCTGAAAAATTACCCCGACGAAGTGCCCAGCGGGACGCAAACCTGGCTCACCGATTGGGCTGCCCAGATGAACTCCCTCTCGGATAACCTCTGGGACTTCCGAAAGTCCAGATCTGACCGGTGGATCGTTCACTACGACGAGAACGATAATGAAGTTGAGTACAACGAACCAGGCAACGTCATGGGCTTTCCAGCACCGGCCCTAGCCGCTGCAAATGCCATGGACGAATACGGTGATTCGAGTAACGCAACCGATCTCCGACGGAACGCACAAGCCCATGTCGACAATGCGTTTGGACGGAACCCACCTGGTCGGCCCTTTGGGCACCGTGCAAATCAGGCTGAATATGGCTACGACGGCGTCGAACGTGCCTGGTTCGAGGAGGATTATGGGGCCTATGGTCTAAATTGGCCGGTCCCCGGTGCGATGGACGGTTCGCCACCTGCTGCCCAATATCCACACGATCCGGATGCTGATGAGGGCTACACCGAATCCTGGGTAGCGTTCCAGTCTGCGTGGAATACAGCACTCGCGTGGCTCAGCTACGACGATTCGGACATCGAAATAGTCGATTCGAATGGCGAGGAGATCCAGTCTGTTAGTGCTAGTGAGACAATCACCGTCCGACTCAATACTGCCACAACTAGCGACACTGCTGACATCCAGCTGACTGTTGGATCACAATCGAACAAGCAGATTACGCTTGCCAGAGAGTCCACAGAGAGCGCCTGGTTCGAGACAGATGTTGATCTCGCGAACCAGGGCGCTGAAGACGGCGACGACGTTGTAGTCAAGTACGCGAGTGGTGTATTCTCGACGGTCGATACCGTTTCAGTTGGTGACGGGTCGCCCTCGACTGTGGTCGTCGACAACAAAGACAGCGGCGCGACCTTCGTCGGGAACTGGCCATCAAGCACGTTCGAGGACGAGTATGTTGGAGATGACTACCAACATGACGATAACAGCGGAAAAGGAGAGAAGACAGCAACCTTCACTCCTGGCCTGGACGCCGCTGGTGAATACGATATCTATGCCTACTGGAACAATTCAGAGGTCGAAGAGGATGGCCGGGCAACGGATGTCCATATGGATATAAATTACGACGGTGGGTCCGACACCGTCACCGTCGACCAGACTCAGAACGGTGGCCAGTGGAACAAACTCGGCACGTACTCGTTCACGTCGGGAACGGGTGAGTCGGTTACCATCCGCAACGACGGCACCAGCGACTACATCGTCGCCGATGCCGTGAAATTTGTTCCAGTGTAGTCCCTCTGGTTATTCTAATCGAATCATTTTTTAGTTTGTCGCTGATCGACCGAACAGTCTACCGGCTGAAGCAGTTCATCTTGGACGAGACGTACGACCGCCGTACTTGAGTTGTACGAACCAACGAATCACGAAGGACTGCGGCCTCAGGCGAACGCACACCCGAGGCCGCGTCCATGCACAGCGCAGGTGTTTCTCGCTCTGTGTCTTCGCCTCGCCCTCGCAATCACTCAGTACGAACGCGGAGACGATCCGGGACGCACGACTATCACGGTGTGACAAGCATTCTATAGCGCCCTGATTGCTGCGGAAAGAACAGTGGTCGCCGGCTGGGATCCCTGAGACGGCCGTCTCCGGGCACAATATTTTTTCACTCTCAGGCTGTTCTCTGTGTATGGTTGGCGCTGACCCACTGGAGTGTGTCCTGGGATGAGTGGCGACGGTTCGAGAGACGAGTCCCGGAGTAACGAAAACGACTCGGTCGCCGAACCAGACGATGACAGTGGTTCACTTCCCGGAGTCAGCCGCCGACAGGCGCTCGTCGGCGGTTTGGCCACAGCGGCCAGTGTGGGGCTCTGGGCCGTCGCCGACTCACTCCACTCTCCTGGCGTGGTCGACGACGTTGACGCGGAAGATGACGACATCACCATCGAGACCGACAGTTCGGGCGATGACTGTGCACCAAGCGGAACGCCCGAGGTTCTCGTCAACCAGGGTGGCTACGACTTGGGCCGGACCAAGCGGTTCACCGCTCCGGGCGTCGCCGACGGGACGACGTTCGAGATCGAGGACACCTGCTACGGGAGCAGCCTCTACTCGGGCACCGTCTCAGGCGAGAAGGGCGATTTCTCGGACTTCGACCCGTCGGACCCCGGGCCTTACCGGATCCGCCTCGACAAGAGCGGTAGGACGGTTCGCTCCAACGCATTTCGGATCGACGACCACGTCACGGAGCTGACATCCTACCGCAACGCCGTCGAGTTCTTTACCGGGAGTCGCACGAAATGGGGCGACTACGCCGCACTCCCGAGCGACGATTCGAACTATCCGGTGAGCCGCGGCGTTGCCTGGCGTGACCAGGACGGTTACTCGTTCATCCTCCGAACACTGGCGGACCTCTACATGGCGAATCCTGAGGCCACGGAACGGATTACGGTCGACAGCTCTGACGTCCCGCCGGACCTCTCCAGCGACGCCTACCAGTACAAGGACATGCCGACCTCGGTTCCGAGCGACACGCCCGAGGTCGTCCGGTTGCTCTGGTGGGGCGCCCATGTTTACCTCAAGGCCGGGGTCAACTACTCCCTGATGAAGACCGAACTCGCGGCCTTCCTCAGGGTCTACCCCCACATTGACGAGTGGATCCCGCAGAGCCTGTACGACGATGTCAAGAACCACCTGTTCCCGATCTGGGACCAGTCGACCGGCGACAAGCACTACTCCGACTACTACTACTACACAGACCATTCGAAGGACCTTACCACGACGTACACCCAGGTCGGTACGAGCAAAGGCGAGTTCCCACCGGGCTTCTCGATCCGTGGCAACCTCGACATGTATAAAGTGGCACAGCGTGAGGGGCGCAGTGACGCCCAGACCTACCTCGACGCTGCCGTCGAGCAAGCCAAGTGGATCGTGAACAATCTCGACGAGACGGACCCGATGAGCCACAAGGGCCAGCGGATGAGCGAACACGTGACGCTCACCGGTCTGTCCCGGCTCGTCCGGGATTATCCCAACGAAGCGCCCAGCGGAACCTGGGAGTGGATCGAGTCCTGGGCCTCGGAGATGGACACGCTCTCGGACAACCTCTGGGACTTCCGACGGTGGGACCTCGACAACTACTGGATCCACCAGGAACTACCGGACTATCCCAGTGACGACACCATCAACGAGCCCGGAAACGTCGCCGGCTTCCCGGCTCCGGCACTGGCGGCCGCCAACGTCCTCGACGAGACGAACACCTCGCTGGCAGACACGCTTCGGGATATCGCCCAGGCACACGTCGATAACACGTTCGGCCGGAATCCCACCGGACGTCACTTCTGCCATCGTGCGACGAACGACGCGGAGGGCTTCGAGGGCGTCGAGCGCGGCTGGTACAGCGAGTATGACGGGATCGGTGACCTCAATGGCGTCGTCGGCGTACTCGACGGCTCGCCCAAGGACGCCCACTACCCAGACAACCCAGGGGCAGGCGACACGGGCTGGACGGAGGGGTGGGTTGCATTCAACTCCGCATGGAACGCGGGGCTGTCGTGGCTCACGCTTGACGACTCCGACATCGAAATTCTGGATTCGAGTGGTAACGATGTCGAAGCGGTCGGTTCAAGTGAGACGATCACCGTATCGCTCCGGGTTGCCGTCGACAACGAGAGTTCGACGAACGAGACGGTCGAGGCGGAACTGAAAGTGGACTCAGACGACTGGGAATCGATAACATTAACGCGGGTTACCGTCACGAGTTCGACCTTCGAGACGACCGTGGATCTCGGTAGCCAGGGAGCCTCCGATGGCGAGACTGTGTCGGTCCGCTATGGACACGCCGTCTTCGAGCGGACGGAGTCGGTTGCCGTCGGCAGCGCAGACACGAGCGCCCCGACAATCCCCGGAAATCTCTCATCGCCGGCACAAACCGCTTCAACCGTTGACTTAGACTGGGATGCGTCATCTGACAGCGGTGGATCGGGTCTTGACCACTACGACATCTACAAGGACGGGGACAAGGACAGCCAGGTAGCCGCCGGAACGATGACAACGACGGTCACGGGCCTGTCCTCCAATACGTCGTACGATTTCAAAGTTGTCGCCGTCGACGGTGCAGGCAACGAATCGAGTGATAGTAACACTATTTCGGTCTCCACGACCGATAGTAATGCCGTTGTCGTCGACAACGACGATAGCCCCGGTGTCTCGAAAACTGGCATCTGGAAGTCCAGTACGTTTGAAGACAACTACGTCGGGAGTGACTACCTCCACGACGATAACGCAAACAAAGGTTCGAAGAGCGTCACCTTCACGCCTGATCTCGATACAGGTGGTGACTACGAGGTCTACGCGTACTGGAACTCGTCGGAAGATCGTGCCACGAGCGTCCCAATCGACATCGACTACGACGTTGGTTCGGACACTGTCAGCGTGGACCAGACCCAGAACGGCGGCCAGTACAACAAGCTCGGCACCTACAGCTTCACCTCTGGCACCGGTGAGTCGGTTACCATCAGGAATGACAACACGAGTGACTATGTCATCGCTGATGCGGTGAAGTTTGTGCTGGTCTGATCGATTTCCCATCGATCGCCTTCGAAGTCTCACTAACCGGTAGCGGACCTCTCTTCTTCGCACTCTGGCTTATCAGGATGGCAGTCCTCACGGCAGTCTCGACAGGTGCGTGATTCCGTCAGTTCCTCATCCGGGGCCGGGTCCTCGCTACAGTAGCCATCGAAAATCGATGCACACCCGACCGCACGACTGCAGTGCGGTCAATGTGTGAATTGTTTCAACCGTTACTGAGTCATACCCACCGAAAGAACAGAGGTCGCCGGTTGGGATCCCTAAGACGGCCGTTTCCGGGCACAATATTTTTTCACTCTCAGGCTGTCCTCTGTGTATGGTTGGCGCTGACCCACTGGAGTGTGTCCTGGGATGAGTAGCGACGGTTCGAGAGACGAGTACCGGAGTAACGAAAACGACTCGATCGCCGAACCAGACGATGACAGTGGTTCACTTCCCGGGGTGAGTCGTCGACAGGCGCTCGTCGGCGGTTTGGCCACGGCGGCCAGCGTGGGGCTCTGGGCCGTCGCCGACTCACTCCACTCCTCTGGCGCGGTCGACGACGTTGACGCGGCAGGTGACACCATCACCATCGAGACCGACAGCTATCGCATGATAATACACCGAGACGGGTTCCGGTTCGGGTTCGAGCGATCGGACGCGCCAGACATCGATCCACATCCCGACCACGGACTCTCGGTGGACGACCAACCGGCGGCGCACGTTGAGCGCCAGTCAACGGACGACGGTGACACGCTACGGTTCGACGTCGCGACGACGGCCGGGGACCAGGTCACCGTCACGCTCGCGTTCCGCGAAAACGCCGTCAGAGTCGGACTCGCGCCGGACCGCCAGAGTGCCGTCGACCTCCAGGTCGGCGGGATGGCCCCCGCCTTCGGGCTCGGGGACGAAGCGTACGATGCGGAAGGACCGAATCTGGCCGGGGAAACCGTAACCGTATCGAGCCAGAACAGCGACGGCGCGAAGCGGTTCCTGTCGACGTTCGCCGTGTTTCCGAGCCATTGCTTCGGCGGCGCCGTCTTCTGGCCGTACGCGACGGATATCGGACTGACGGCGAGTGGCTATTCAATCCAGCCAACGGCTGTCACGGGTGAGGCGAACGCGTACTACTTCCTCGGCTCGCTCGAAGAGGTCTACGGTGAGTACAAGCACGCTCGGACCCAAGAAGGGTTCCCGGGCGTCCCACCGAAAGCCCGTGCACTGGACCTGGGATTCGAGACCTGGGATCTGCTGGGCTGGACTGCCGATCAGGCAATTACGCGAGGGGCCGCCGAACAGTGGCTGGACCACGGCTATCCGCTGTCGTGGCTGGTCACCGGGTCGGGGTTCTGGGCCGAAGGCGGGACGACGACGAGTTTCGGGCGGTTCAACGACGAGGAATGGCCGAATCCCGCCCAGTTCGGCGACTTCACTGACGAACGGGACATCGACTGGCTCATCGGCCTCCGAACGACGTTCGTCACGGAGGAATCCACCGAGTACGACGAAGGCCCGTTCACGGACGAACTCCTCGAGGGTGGATACGAGCTGGAGACTCAGGATGGTGAGCCGTTCGTGGGCGGGTTCGACACCTGGCAACCGGGCGGGCCGAACTACCTCCTCGACGGCGAACGGGACGGCGCTGCCGACTGGTACCTCAGTCTGTACGACGAGTGGGGCGTGGACGGCGTCAAAGAAGACACCGGAATGAGCCACCCGAAGGTGGACGTCTACAACGCGCCGATCCGAGCGATCGCCAAAGCCGGTGACGTTTCGATGGCCCGGTGTGGTGCCTGGTCGATGCCCGGCACTATTCATCGATCGAACGATATCTTCGAAGCGAGCAACATGGCTCGCGTCGCGCGGGTCTTTCTCGCGTACGGCGCGTCGGCGGTGCCGAACAACTACACCGATTCCGTCGGGTTCGGGTCGATGGACGACCCGCGCGGTGCGCTCCGACACGGGTGGCTGGAGGCGACCACGGCCGGTATCTCGGTCAGTGATACGCCGTGGTGGCATGAATGGAGCGACGACGACCGGGCGGCGTTCAAGAAGCTCATCGACTGGCGACTCGCGTTGACCCCCTACTTCTTCGACGCTGCGGTCCGGAGTCACACCAGCGGCTACCCATTCACGTGCACGCCCCTTCCGATCGCCTATCCCGACGACGAGCGGACGCACGATCTCCCCAGTGAGGCGGGGATATATGAGTGGCTCATCGGCGACAGCCTCCTCGCGTCGCCGCCTATGTACGCACCGTCCACGG